>Ga0310694_10000050_pt1 | contig 177111 bp, 143 predicted proteins | sample 174DNAGHGhighgp2_FD_203884 | JGI IMG/M metagenome (GOLD analysis project Ga0310694, IMG submission 203884) | Sheep rumen microbial communities from Palmerston North, Manawatu-Wanganui, New Zealand - 1742 DNA GHGhigh gp2 (v2) (version 2) | ecosystem: Host-associated > Mammals > Digestive...
AGGGAGGTTACAGACGATGACCTTGATAGGCCGCAGGTGTAAAGGCAGAGATGCCAAAGCCGAGCGGCACTAATATCCCGAAAGTTTCCGGCGAGACCTGTCTCTCCCCGCGAGGGGCGAGGCGACGCAGGTCACGGCGCGCGGCGGGATCCGCGTCTCTTCTTGTTCGTCTTCCTTCGCGTCTTCGATGCTCCGTCGGGGGATGACCCTCTCGGAAGCGTCAAAAAAAAAAGAAATCAAGGACACAGGCGGCTATGGCGGCGGGGTCACACCTCTTCCCATCCCGAACAGAGAAGTTAAGCCCGCCCGCGCCGATGGTACTGCGCACAGCGGGAGAGTAGGTCGCCGCCACTTACGGGAGCCTTTCCGACACGGTCGGAAGGGCTCCCTTGCTTTTAAGGGCGGAGAGACTGTGCCGAATTATTTCTCGGGAATATTGTCCATTACCGTTATCCTTTTCGCTCATTATTAAGTTCCCAAGACGGAGTGACGACTGCTGACGGTTCTCCAGGTATAGGGTCCGAGGAAAGAGAGAGAAATTTTTTGCTTTTGATGACATAACGGCAAGAGCAAAGGATAACATTGTACATTGGAATAAAAAAACAAAAGACACAGACTCATGAGAATCTGTGTCTTTTGTTTTAACTTTTGCGGCTTATTTTATTTCTATGAATCTGTTGGGTATAGATTGTAAAGGATCGTGTTTCCGCATTAATTTGCTGTGACCAGTCTTTTATTTAATAGTTTCCAATGCTTTTTTCTTTTGCAGTTGAGTGTCCTGTGTATCCAGGTGAGATTAAATTGATGAATGGCACTATCGTTATTTGAGTTGATTAACGATTTGTTCTATTTCAACATTTGCGCCCAAGGTGAAAGTTCTGCCTACTGTATATGGTGAGTTAAATTCGTAGGTTTTTGGAATGTAGTTGAAAAGATTGTCAACGGATAGGATTATGTTGATGGCATTCCAAAAACGTTGTGTGAAGGTCAGTTTCCAGAGCGAATAGTCGATGGATGAAGTTTTTTGGTAACCGTTATAGGAGTCGTTGAGGGTGTAGAAAGTAGCGGTTGAGAGGTAGCGCGCTTGTAGTGTCACGGAGATTTTATAGTTCTCGCTGATTTTTTTGTCATAGTCTAACTGACCTGTCAGTGAGTGCGGACGAGTGGTGGCGGTGCGGTTGTCATCACCAATCGGAAACTCGTGAAAGAAAGCGTAGGAGAATTTGGCACCGATGCCGTTGCTGTAACGTGCTGCGGCGGTGGCTTCGACGTTCAGGAAGCGCATTCCGTTGATGTTGTGATATTGCATGGCACCTCGCCCGTTGTCAAGTGAGGCATTCCATACGGTGCTTATCTTATTGTCAAGGTCGGTGTAGTTGGTCGTGAGCGTGAAGTTGTAATTTTTCATGGTGTATTCTCCGCCCAATGAGAAGTTGTCGCTCGTTTCGCTTTTCAAGTCTTGGTTGCCATAGATGTAGAAGATGTTTGCCATGTTGAAGTTCATGTAGGTCTCCTTGAGCGTTGGCGCACGGAAACCTCGAGAGTAGTTGCCGCGAAGTCGCAATCTTTTGTAACTGAACATGGCTGTCACCTTAGGGGTCAATTCCCAACCATGGCGAGAGAAGTAGTCGCCGCGCAGACCGCCCACTATGTTCCAATGTTTGTTGATTTTCCAATCGAGTTGCGAGAAAATGTCAGCCGTGTGTTGTTGGTGATGGTTCTCGTCTTGGCTGAATTGGTAACTCATCAAGTAGTCGCGCATAAAGTCACCACCGAACGTGGCGTTGAATTGCTTATCAAACGTGTGGGTGTAAGTCGTTCGAGCGATGTGTTGCAGGTTTTTGTAATTGAGGAAATCCTTTTCGGTGGTAGGGTAGTAGTAACTCTTGTCGAAACGGTCAACACTGACGGAAGCGTCGAGGTGGTCATTGTCTGACAAGGCTCCGCTGAGTCGTAAACCTGCGGAAAAATCTCGAGAACGGTCTTTCATGTAGGCGGAAGCATCCCGTTCGTGGAAATAATAAGATCCTCGCGCTGTCAAACGCATGCGGTCGTTCAATGAAAACGTAAGTTTGTCTTTCACGTTGAGTTGCTTGTTGCCATAGACGTTCGTGCTGTCACCGTCAGAGTTGAAGACCGTGTAGGTCTTGAAGCCGTCGGCTTGCGCGGTCAGCATATTGTTGAATCGTCCCGCATTGAAGCCGAAGGAGGCATCGTGGCGTTGCTGGTGGTGTCGATTGGCGAAGCGTGTTTTCAAGTGCAGCGACCACGGTTCGGAGGATTGCTTGGTGATGATGTTGATGACAGCACCGACGGCATTAGAGCCATAGAGAGCCGTGGCGGCTCCTTTGATGATTTCGATTCGCTCAACGTTGTCCATGGATAGACGTGAGAAGTCGATGTTGTCAAGCGTTTCGCCTGCCATTCGCTCACCGTCAATGAGAAAGAGTACGTTCATTCCTCCCATGCCTTGCAGAGTCAAGGTTGTTTGCTGATTCATAGCGTAGGAAAACTCCATTCCGGGCAGTTCGGCGACCAAGACATCCTTGACGTTGGTGGCGTCCATGCGTTCGATGTTTCGCGACGTTATGACTCGAGTTAGTACTGGTGTGTTCGCTAACGTCTTTGGTGTTAGCGTTCCCGTGACTACCACTTGGTTCAACATTTGGTCGGGAAAGGACGTGAGGGTGTCGGCATCAACCGCCCGAACGGATAGTGAAAAAAGGCACGCTGTCAAAAAGGTTAAAATATGTCGAACCGTACGGGTCATCTAAAATTGACGGGATAGAGGTATTCAAAAGAGATGTATCCCTTGGTGTTGTAGATGTTCGGATTGGAAAAACCAGTAAAGTGGATTGCCGCCATTGTTCCATCTTTCATTTCAAGCAAGTAAACTCTGCCAGATGGTGTATAGATGGGGGGCATGGTGCTGAGGTTGAGGTCTAACCATTTTCCTAACTCACGATTGACGCGCGTCGGGGCATAGCCGACGTAGCCTTCTAACATGGTGGACATGTCGTAGATGACGCTATCGTTGAGGTTGTCGGGAATCATTTCAGACGGTTGCGGTTTTCGGAACGCACCGTTTTCAACGTCACGTTTGAAGTCGTTCAAGTTTCTGTATTCCGTCTCCTTAACCACGGCGTCGTTGGTCTTAATGTCGTAGTGACGCAGGGCTATGTCCCAAGATGCTGGAATGTGTTCTGTGTCGTAGAAGTCGAGTGTCACCGTGTCTTCGACCGTTTTTGAGTGGAGATTGATATAAATCCAATGGAAATAACTGGTAGCGTTGATGTATTCGTAGCGTTGTTCCGAGTTTGGAATTAATGATGAAGTGTCGGGACTATCGTACAAATCATCGCATGACAGCAGCGATAACGCTATCGCTGCTGTCATCATGAAATACAATATGTTTTTTCTTATCGTGTGTGGCAAGAGCCGTTACGCTTAGATTTAAATATTAGATTTCCGCTCCTTGTTCAAATGTTATAGTCGTGCCACTTGACATTATATCAGCACTTATTAAGAATGAGTAGGTTTTCAAGTCTTTGCTGATAGAGACTGATTTCAGGGTTGCATCGTAGGTGCCTGGGTTGCCGTGATAGGTAAGAGAAATCTTTGATGCAATGCCGTCGGTCGAAGCGTAAAGATAGTTGTCATTGTCAATTGTCAAAGGAACGTTGTCGAAGGTCACCTCGCCCCAAGTGTTTGATTTGTAGTTCACTTTTACCGCATTTTCAGAAGTCAATGTCACGGTCACTGTGTCATAGCCATTCACCATAGGATTGGGCATGTATTGAAATTTTGCGGAAGTATGTCCTCCTAATTTTGTCGTACTTGCAAATGCTTTGGCGACAGGTGCCGTTCCGTTCGTGAACGTGATGACTGTTTCTTGCATGACCGAAGGAAGTGTAATTACAAATGTCATTTCATTTGTATTGGTGTTTACGGAACCGGAAGTCAACAAGCACAAATAATCCTTCTTGGCACTTCCAGGCATCCCCATATTCATAGTTCCCTCAGCGGTGTCAAATGTAATGATGCCATCTGCTTCCGTAAATGAAACAGTATCAAATTGGGCAACACCGAATTGGTCGCTGATGAGTTTTATGCTCATTGTGTTTTCTGTCTTGGTGTAAATAAGAGTGTCGTTCAACGACAACATTCCTTCAGGTTTGTAAGAAAAGACCATATTGGTCCAGCCTGCTACGGAAACACTTATTTCTTTGTCCGAGACGGTGGCGCTTGTTTTATCGTCGTCAGAGCAGGATGTTACGGATGCCGTAATCAAGGTCAGGATAGCCAAGAGAATAAAGATTTTTTTCATTTGTTATTTTGTTTTGATTTTTTTCGGTTTTGTTAACGGGTAATCCCGAATTTTACGCAACGCGAACTTACGCTATTTTTCCGTACAACAAAGCATTAGAGAGAGAATGAAGACAATTTTACCAAGTTATGGGGATGTTGTAAAACATAAAAATCACATTACTAATAATATTCTCCATTAAGGGAATTACTGAACGGGGTGAAAAGGTTACGTTTTATGCCTATTTATGGGGGGAAGGAATGGATAAACAAACGCATAGTTCGGAAAAAAGTTTGTCTTTCCTCTTTTTTTGCAGTAACTTAGCCGCCTATAATCTAAAAAACGAAAAACATCGACTATGGAAAAGCGTTTCTTCAAGATAGTCATGGCGGTTGCGATGACCGTCGTAATAATTGGTTGCGGTAAAGGAAAAAGCGAAGAGGAACGTCTGAAGGAAATAAGAGACAGTGACTCGATAGCGCAAGTGATGCGTGAGCAGGCGATAGCGGACAGCCTGAAGAGAGAGGAAGAACGCGTGATAGAAGATTGCAATTACACGTTTGAAGAGGCGTTGGCGGGGACACGGGCTCCGCAAAGAATCATCAATCAGTTGGTGTTGCTTGATGTGGAGTATTATGGCATAGACGCGCATTTCCACAAAGGACAAATAGTCGTAAACAAGGCGATAGAACAAGATGTGCGAGAACTGTTTGAGTTTATGAAAGCTGAGAAATTCCCTATCGCAAAAGTAATACCTGTTGTTTATTATGACTGGAACGATGATCGTTCGATGGAAGATAATAACTCATCGGGCTTCAATTACCGTAACGCGGATTTCTCGCTTCATTCGAACGGAATGGCGATAGACATAAATCCGTACTTCAATCCGCAGAGGTGGAAAGGGGAGTGGCGAAGCCGCAGGACGGACAAACCGAGAGGAGCCGTTTATGACACGGCGCGCGCGGGAACCTTTGTTGAAGGAAGTGTCGTGGTGGAAGAATTCAAGAAGCACGGATTCAAGTGGGGACGGTATATGAGCATGAAGAGCGATGACCACCACTTTGAGAAACACATCAGCGGAATCCTGACACAACCGGAATGGGAAGAGAAAGTGGTACGCGACGCGGAGAAAGAGTCGGAAAAAATAGCGGAGGAGAAAGCCGCCGCCGCAAACAGACTGCTGGAGAAGCCGGAAATGACCATCAATGAAACCTCGGGCGAACAGATTTATACGCAACAAGACGAGGCATACGACCTGCAGCAAGCGAAACAGCGCATTAAGGAAATGAACGACGAGACGGATAAGGAGCGGATGATCAATAGAGAAGTGACCGTGCGCATGAAGAAGAAAAGCGGTAGGTATTAAGAAAAAAGAAAGATGGAGGTAGTTGATTTTCTTGTTGAGAAGGATAAGGAGTGGCTGTTGGTTTTGAACAACGGCCACAATGTTTTTGAGGACAACTTTTGGTGGAGCGTTACGCAGACATGGCCGTGGGTGTTCGCCCTTGTCGTGTTGGTGTTTGTCTTGGTTAGAAGCAAGTCGTGGGAGGCTTTGTGGGTGTTGGGGGGATTAGCATTGTGCGTGGCGTTGGCGGACCAATTGTCAAGCGGGTTGATAAAGCCGTTGGCGGAGCGTTTCAGACCGACGCATGAGCCGACTTTGCAAGGTCTGGTGGAAACGGTGCGAGGATATGAGGGGGGAAGTTATGGTTTCGTCTCTTCACATGCGGCAAACACATTTGGTGTTGCCGTTTTTTTGACACTGGTGACACGACGTAAGGTATTGGCAGTAACACTTTTCGGCTGGGCTGTGTTGACATGCTATTCACGAATCTATTTGGGTGTTCATTATCCAGGAGATATCATTTGTGGAGCCTTGATAGGGGTGGCAAGCGGTTGGTTGGCTTACATCGTGTTGCGGAAGGTGCGAAACAAAGCCGTGAACGAGGGTGAAATGTCGAAAAAGGAGAGTTGGATAGCCGCAATGTCATTGGTCTTAACGATGGTGATTATGGCGATTGTCGCCGTCATGTGCATGTAAAATCGAAAGCACAAGAAAAAATAGGTTAATTTTTGGATATTGTAACAGAATGTCCTATATTCGTTGTTGAAATAATGTCAGTTTTTCACCATAAAAAAACTCCACTATGACAAGAACAATTACATTCAACGAGTTACGTAAAATCAAAGACAGTTTGCCAAACGGCGCAATGTCAAAGATTGCCGAGGAATTAGGCATGAAAGAACAAGACGTAAGGAATTATTTTGGTGGAGAGAATTTCAAGTCGGGACAGAGTGTCGGGTTTCATATAGAAACGGGTCCGGACGGTGGTTTGGTCATGCTGGATGATGACACGATTCTGAATGCAGCGAAAAAAATGATAGAGCAGTAGGGGCGAGAAGGGAAATTTAATAAAACAGAAGAAAGAGAATGGTTTTTTTCGGATTGTTCGGAAAGAAAGGAAACGTTGAGCAAAAAGACGAGACATCGAAAGCCAAAGAGCAAGAGCGATTGAGCCAAGGCTTGGAAAAGACGAAGCGCGGACTGATGGAGCGGTTGCAGCGCGTCTTGACGGGACGAAGCAAGATTGACGACGAGGTGTTGGACACGATAGAGGAATCTCTGTTGGGAGCAGATGTCGGAGTTGAGACAACCGTGAAAATCATTGAGGCGATAGAACGTCGCGCCAAGGAAGACCGGTACACCAGCGAGGAAGAGCTAAAACAGATTATTCGTTCAGAAACGAGCCGATTGTTCAAGGAAAAGGAACAAACGGAATCGGTGGAAACGAACGAGGGTAAGCGACCATACGTGATTATGGTTGTCGGTGTGAATGGCGTCGGAAAAACAACGACGATAGGAAAGTTGGCCAATCGGTATAAACAGGCAGGAATGAAGGTCGTGTTGGGAGCGGCGGACACGTTCAGGGCTGCTGCCACGGAGCAATTGACGATATGGGCGGATCGTGTGGGTGTCGGTATCGTGAAGCAAGGTCAAGGAGCGGACCCCGCATCGGTAGCGTTTGACACGGTGAAAAGTGCCATAGCGCAAGATGCGGACGTCGTAATCATTGACACCGCAGGAAGATTGCACAACAAGGTGGGGTTGATGGACGAGTTGTCGAAGATAAAGAAGGTGATGGGTAAGGTGCGTGAAGGCGCTCCAGATGAGGTTTTGCTGGTTTTGGACGGTAGCACGGGTCAAAATGCCAAGGAGCAGGCCAAAGAATTTGTGAAAGCGACGACCGTGACGGGATTGGTGATAACCAAGTTGGACGGTACGGCAAAGGGTGGTGTCGTGATAGGCATCAGCGCAGAGATGGATATTCCTGTACGTTGGATAGGCGTTGGAGAAGGAATGGATGACCTGCAAGAATTTGACGCAGACAAGTTTGTCGCAACCTTGTTCGCATAGAAAAAAAGAAACTCCGAAAGAAAAACGATGAATGTTGATTTGGTCACGTTGGGTTGTTCCAAGAATTTGGTTGACAGTGAGGGCTTGATGTCAAAAATGATGGCAATGGGTCTGAAGGTTGAGCATGATGCGAGCGTACCCAAGGGGGAAGTCGCTATAATCAACACGTGTGGCTTTATTGATGACGCGAAAAAAGAGTCGATAGACATGATTTTGGCGTTTGCCAAGAAGAAAAGAGAGGGAAAGTTGAAGCGGCTCTATGTGATGGGGTGCTTGTCGCAGCGGTACAGAGAAGAATTGACGCAAGAAATGCCAGAGGTGGACAAGTTCTACGGCAAGTTTGATTATGAAGGCGTGCTCCGAGAATTGGCGGAAATGACAGGAGCGAAACAAGGAAACGTGACAAGGAAGGAGACGTTGTTGACACCTCGTCATTATGCTTATGTCAAAATAGCGGAAGGTTGCGACCGTGTTTGTTCGTATTGCGCCATTCCCCTGATGGTTGGAAAGTATAAATCACGAAGCGTGGAAGATATAGAGGAAGACGTGAAGCGAAAGGTCAAATCGGGAGTGAAAGAATTGCAACTTATCGCTCAGGATTTGACTTATTACGGAGAAGACTTGTATGGAGAGAAACGCCTGCCGGAATTGGTGGAACGGCTGAGTGACATAAAGGGAGTGGAATGGATCAGGTTGCATTACGCCTATCCAAATGGTTTTCCTATGGATTTGACGCGCGTGATGCGTGAACGAGATAATGTGTGCAAGTATCTGGATATTGCGTTACAACACGCCAGTGATCGGATGTTGAAGAAAATGCATCGTGGCATAGGAAGGGAAGAGACGGAGAACTTGATAGCGCAGATAAGGGAGGACGTGCCCGGTATTCATTTACGAACGACCTTGATGGTCGGACATCCCGGAGAGACGCAGGAGGATTTTGATGAATTGGTTGATTTCACGAAACGGATGCGGTTTGAGAGAATGGGAGCGTTTGCCTATAGTCATGAGGAAGGAACATGGGCTTGGAACCATTATGAAGATGACGTGCCACAAGAAATCAAGGAAAGTCGTTTGGACGAGTTGATGGAGGTTCAGCGTGAGATTGCAAGGGAAGTGAACGAATCGAAAGTCGGAAAGACGATGCGCGTGATGATAGATGGCAAGGAGGGAGATTATTATGTGGGGAGGACAGAGTTTGACAGTCCTGAGGTTGATCCCGTTGTGTTGATAGAGTCGAAAGACGAAATGAAAACAGGAGAATTTGATAATGTCAAAATAACAGGAGCGGAGGATTATGAATTGTACGGGACAAAAGAGAGTTGAACAATGAAACTCGAAAGTGTGATGGAGTAAGATTTCTACTGAAAATTTTGTATCTTGCAACAATTTTTAGTCGGTGTATGTGCCGTTTCTGAACAAAAAAGAAGATTAAATCATGAATGTCAAGGATTTAGAGACTCGTATTGCTCGTTCGTCAGGATTGAAAACGGATGTGGTTAAAAAGTTGTCGGAGGTGACAGCTCGAGTTGTCGGAGAGACTTTGAACGGTGGAGATAGCGTTTACATACATGGTTTCGGGACTTTTGAAACACGAAGCAAAAGCGCACGTGAGTCCTTCAATCCTAAAAGTGGAGAACGGACAATGACGCCAGCGAAAAATGCCGTTAAGTTTACCGTTGGTAAAACCTTCAAGGAAAAGGTGAAACAGACGGAAAGCATGAAAAATAAAGACTAAGAGAACAACCTTGTAAAAGCACGTTATGGCAGACAAAAAATCGATATTGGAATTGTCCGAACGTATCGCGCAAGAGTCGGGCGTAAGCAAAGAAGAAGTAGATCGTTTTCTGCGTTCGTTCGTCAAAGAATTGAGTGAAGGCATCTTGTCGGACGGTCAAGTCAAGGTCAGAGGAATAGGCACGTTCAAAATACAATGGAACGAGCCGCGAAAAAGCGTTGACGTGCGTACGGGTGCGGAAACGATAATAGCCGGCCATAACAAATTGGTTTATGCGGCGGATGGGGACATGAAAGAGCAAGTCAATGACATTGCTCCTAAGGTTATTGCCACAACAGAGCGTAAGATTGAAACAGAAAATGTTGATCCCGCTCAACGCCTGCATGAACAGGCAACGGAAATAAGTATGTTGCTGAAGGGATTGGAAGGAGAGCCTTCAAAATCGGAAGAGAACGAGACGGTCGCTGTCGCTGCTAATGAACAGGTTGAGCCTATTGTGTCCGATTTCACTTCATCAGATGAAAAGGTTCAGGAAGGAAGCCTTGTTGGTGCGTATGACATGGGAGATAGGGAATTGCCGGTAGAAGGTTCACGCCGCGGTTATAAAGTTGTCGAGTGGTTGTTGATTGTATTGTTTATTATCGCCTTGATAGGTGTATTGGTATATATCGAAAGAAGCAATCATATCTTTTCGGACTTTGCGAAAAACGAATATGCCGCACTTAAGGAGTGGAACGAAAACAGAAAAGCGGAAAATGCGAAACAGGAGGCTATTGACGCCGCAAAAGAGGAACAAGACCGTCTATCGAAACTGTCACAAGAAAGGGCTGACAGTGAGGGAGACGTTGTGGGGGACAGCGTAATAAACGCACAAAAAGCGGAAGAACAGGAAGAGACGGTAGATTCGGGAACAGTTGTCGCATCGACAAATGGAGAAAAATGGAGTTCGGCGGCAGAGCAGGTGAGCGCATTGAGTCAATCCATGAAACAAATAAAAGAAGACTCGGAAAAGAAAAAAGAAGAGGCCGCAAAACGAAAGCGATTGGAAAAGCAAGGATTGATAGGTCAGGAAAAATTGACCAAAGGGAAACATCTGACGGATTTGGCCTTAACGTATTATGGTCATAAAGACTTCTGGATTTACATCTACGAAGCGAATAAGGATCGAATGACGAATCCAAATGACATAAAAATCGGCACCATGGTCAACATTCCAAAAGTGGATGAAACGGACGTTGATGCAACAAATCCGCAAGCCTTGGAAAAGGCACGAGAAAAAATCAGACAACTTGGGAAATAGTGGATTTGTTTTAGTTAATTTTAACATATGGAATAATTAAACGGGTCAGATTGGAATTAAATTTGTATTGGCTATTGTCGAAAACGGCAATAGCCAATACAAATTAGTAAGAGAACAAAAAACAAAGAAAACAAATGGGAAAAGAGATGGTTGACATACGCGAATTGAACGAGCGTATAGAAAAAGAGAGCCAATTCGTTGACGTTTTGACGATGGGAATGAACAAAACGATTGTTGGTCAGAAGCATTTGATTGAAAGTTTGTTGATAGGTTTGCTTGCGGACGGGCACGTGCTCTTGGAAGGTGTACCTGGCTTGGCAAAGACGAAGGCGATAAAAACCTTGGCCAAGTTGATAGACGCGGGGTTCAGCCGCATTCAGTTTACGCCAGATTTGTTGCCTGCGGATGTTATCGGAACGATGATTTACAGCCAAAAAACGGAAGAGTTCGTCATTAGGAAAGGTCCTGTTTTCTCTAACTTCATATTAGCGGATGAGATTAACCGTGCTCCGGCAAAGGTGCAAAGCGCATTGTTGGAAGCCATGCAGGAGCGTCAAGTGTCCATAGGCGACAACACGTACGCCTTGCCAAGCCCATTCTTGGTATTGGCAACGCAAAACCCAATTGAACAAGAGGGAACGTATCCGTTGCCAGAGGCGCAGATGGACCGTTTTATGCTGAAGGTCAAGATAGACTATCCGAACAAAGAAGAAGAGGCTTCCATCATGCGTCAAAATATGGAGCAAGAGGAAGTGGCTATCGTTCCAATGTTGAAGACGGAGGATATTTTGAACGCTCGTAAGACTGTTCACGAAGTGTATATGGACGAGAAGATAGAGCGATATATCATTGATATTGTCTTTGCAACAAGAAATCCAGAGAATTACGACTTGAAGAAGTTGAAAGGCTTGATTCAATTTGGTGGTTCGCCTCGCGCCTCGATTAATTTGGGTCTTGCGTCGAGAGCGTACGCGTTTATTAAACGACGTGGATATGTCATTCCGGAAGATGTTCGGGCGGTATGTCACGACGTGTTAAGACACAGAATCGGATTAAGCTATGAAGCGGAAGCCAATAACGTGACTTCGGAAGAGATTATTTCAGACATTCTGAATGCAGTTCAAGTGCCATAAGCGTTAATAGTTAATCGTCATAGATTCATGTTATGGAAACTTCGGAACTGCTCAGGCAAGTGCGCAGGGTCGAGATAAAGACCAAGGGCTTGTCGAATCATATTTTTGCAGGCGAATATCATTCCGCATTCAAGGGAAGGGGAATGACGTTTAGTGAAGTGCGTGAATATCAATATGGCGATGATGTGCGCAATATTGATTGGAACGTTACGGCACGATTCAACAAACCTTATGTGAAAGTGTTTGAGGAAGAGCGTGAAATGACGGTGGTGCTGGTTATTGATGTTTCAGGCAGTGGCGATTTCGGCAGTGTAAAGAAGAGCAAAAAGACCTTAATGGTGGAAATAGCCGCCACGTTAGCATTCAGCACCATTCAGAATAACGACAAGGTAGGATTGATTCTGTTCAGTGACCGAATAGAAAAATATATTCCGCCACAAAAGGGAAGAAAACACGTTTTGCATATCATTCGGGAGTTGTTGAACTATGAACCAGAGGGTCGCGGAACGGATATTGGAATGGCGTTGAAGTACTTGACTAATATTCAAAAGAAGCGAAGCACCTCATTTATTATTTCGGACTTTTTGGATAGTCATGAATATGACGACGCCTTGATGGTGGCATCGAAGAAACATGATTTGATGGCTTTGCAGGTGCTTGATCCGTTAGAGAAACGATTGCCATCAGTCGGATTGATGAAGGTGTGGGATTCTGAAACAGGTGAAAACGTCTGGATAGACACGAGTGATAGAAAATTGCAGTTTGAATATCAAAACGCATGGGACAACGCTCAATTCAAATTGTCGGAATTGATGTCCAAATATGGTGTCGATAACGTTCGGATTTCGACTTCAGACGACTATGTGAAATCATTGATGAGATTATTCAGACAGCGAGGAAAATAAAAAGCGAAAGAATTTGGACGTGACGGTAAGAAAAAAAGGAAGACAGTATGAAAGTGAGTGAGAAGAATAGTTTTTTGAATCGTTTGGTCGCAGCGATAGTTGCCTTGATGGTAACTGTTTTCGCCTATGGTCAGAATGTCACAGTGAAGGCGGACTTGGACTCTTCGAGCATACGTGTCGGAGAACAAACAGCAATTCGTCTGCAGGCTGTGAAAGGAGCTGGTGTTCAGTTGCAGATGCCAATTATCACGGACAGTTTGGCTGAGGGGTTAGAGGTGGTGTCTGTTTCAAAGCCGGATACGACAGATTTGAAAGAAGGCAGTGTGCAAATCAATGAGACAATTGTCGTCACTGGATTTGATAGTGCCGTGGTAACGATACCTCCATTTGTCTTTGTGTCGGGGACTGACAGTTTTGAAACACAAGAGATGACGTTGAAGGTGTTACCCATAGAAGTAGATAGCGTTCAGCAAGGGTTGTATGACATAAAAGATGTTTATGCGCCGCCAATTGATTGGTGGTCGGTGTTCAGATATGTTCTTATTGTTCTTTTGATAGTGGTCGCAATTGTTGGAGGATATTACCTATACAAGCGATACAAACAATGTAAGACACAAGATGTTGAGACTGAACCGGAGCCAGTGGATGCTTACGATTTGGCAAAAAAACGCTTGGCATTGATACGAACGGAAAAAATGTGGCAAACCAGTGACGTGAAGGGGTATTACACGACGCTAACTGACACATTGAGAGAATACGTGGTCAACCGCTTTGGTATAGACGCCATGGAAATGACGAGTTATGATTTGATTAAATCCATGAAAACGGATGAAAATGCCAAGCAATATGTCGAAGATATAGAGAGTCTTGATCAGATAATGCGCTTATCGGATTTAACGAAGTTTGCCAAGTGGATTCCTACTATAGACGAAGGCAAAAAGGCGTTGGATGATGCGGAAACATTTGTTGAAAAGACACGTGAGGTTCTTGTTGCAGAAAAAGAGAAGGGAGGGGAGGCATGATTACGTTCGCAAATCCATACGCTCTGTTACTTCTGTTGGTATTGCCGTTGGTTGTGTTTTGGTATGTGCGTTACCATCGGCATAAGGAAATCGCATTCAGATGGTCAAACATTTCATATTTGGCATCGCACAGAAGGCAGACATGGCGCGTCAGAATGCGTCAATTGCCTTTTGTTCTTAGAATGATAGCGGCAGCATGTCTGATAATAGTGCTGGCTCGTCCTCAAAGTTCAATGAGTTGGAAAAACCGAACAAAGGAAGGAATAGACATAATGATGTCGTTGGACGTGTCAGGAACGATGTTGGCTGAAGACCTGAAGCCTAATCGACTGAAAGCGGCAAAGAGTGTGGCTGTGGATTTCATTCGTTCACGTCGTGATGACAATATAGGATTGACATTGTTTGCGGGGGAAAGTTTTACGCAATGTCCATTGACAACCGACCATAATGCGTTGATAAATTTGTTTCAAAGTGTAGATTATGGTATTTTGGAAGACGGAACTGCCATAGGATTGGGAATTGCTAATAGCGTAAACCGATTGAAAGACAGTAAGGCGAAGTCGAAGGTCATCATTTTATTAACCGATGGTTCGAATAATGCTGGAGACATTGATCCTGGAACAGCGGCAGATATTGCGGCAAGTTTTGGTATCAGGATATATTCTATTGGTGTCGGTACACGTGGCAAGGCGAAGTTTCCTGTAGAAACTCCGTTTGGAAAACAATATCAAGAAATAGACGTGGACATAGACGAACCCTTGCTGAAAGCGATAGCGGCAAAGACAGGAGGACAGTATTTCCGCGCAACGGACAATGCCAGTTTGAAGTCTATCTATCAAGAGATAGACAAGATGGAAAAAACAAAAATAGAGGTTCGTGACTATAATAAACGAAACGAGGCGTATCTTCCATTCGCAATGATTGCGTTGTTGCTGATCTTGATAGAAGTGATTGTGCGAGAAACCGTCTTGAGGAAATTACCATAGGAGAGCACTTGCTATGTTTCGATTTGATAATCCAGAATATTTGTACTTGTTATTACTCTTGCCATTGCTGCTCGGTGTGAGGTATTTTGCTTACGTACGAGACAATAAGCGTTGGCGAAAGTTGGGAGAGAGAGAAGTGTTGAATGACTTGATTCCAGAGTATTCTTCAGGACGAAAGAAATTCAAATTCTTTTTGATAATGTTGATGTTTGTGTTGGGTGTCTTTTTGATAGCTCGTCCTCAGTTCGGGACAAAGATAGAAAACGTCAAAAGACAAGGTGTTGAGGTTATTGTTGCCATGGATGTTTCAAATAGCATGTTGGCAACGGATGTGTCTCCAAGCAGATTGCAAAAGGCGAAAAGAATCGTGTCTCAGTTGATAGATGGCATGGATAACGATAAGGTCGGGTTGATTGTCTTTGCGGGTAAGGCGTACACTCAGATTCCGATTACGAGTGATTATGTCAGCGCAAAGTTGTTTATGGATGACATTTCACCCTCACTCGTTCCAACCCAGGGCACAGCAATAGGGGAAGCGATTGATTTGGCCGTTCGTTCATTTGGCGGTGAGGATGCTGAGGAGGCGGATAAAAAGGTTGGCAGGGCGATAATTGTCATTACGGATGGTGAAAACTTTGAGGATGACGCACGTGCTGCAGCGGCACGTGCCGCAAAGAGAGATATTTTGGTTCACGTGGTGGGAGTCGGAACGAGTGAAGGGGCTCCGATTCCACAAGACGGAATGATGTCGTTCAAAAAAACGGCAGATGGAGAAACGGTTATTACTCGACTTGATGAACAAATGTGTGGTGAGATTGCTCAAGCAGGAAAAGGAATCTATGTTCAAGCGGATAATAGCAACAATGCCGAAAGGGTGATAGGAAAGGCAGTTGACGCGATGTCGAAGAGTGACGTTGTCTCGAAAGTCTATACGCAGTATGATGAACAGTTTCAGTGGATTGCTTTTGTTCTTTTGGTATTGCTCTTGTGTGAAATAGTCATTTCGGAACGAAAGAATGACTGGATTCGCAAATGGAAAATATTTTGATACGGAATAATAAGGAAGATAAAATGCGTTGGACAATAAGACATATCACTTTTGCTTTCATTTCTTTTTTCATGATGAGCATGACGTGTCACGCTCAAAAAGAATCGTCAGATGTGCGACGTGGAAATTCCGCATACGAAGACAAACACTATACGCAGGCGGAAATTGATTATAGAAGAGGATTGGGAAAAAACAAGGAATCGTTTTCCGCTAATTATAACTTGGGAAACGCTTTGTATAAACAAGGGAAATTTCAAGATGCCATAGGACAATATCTTCAAGCTGGCAAGTTGGCAAATAACGAAAAGGACAAATCTCGTATTGCTTCGACACTTCACAATATAGGAAACTCCATGTACAACATGGGGCAATATGACAAAGCTTTAGATTCGTATAAGAATGCTTTGAAATTAAATCCTAAGGACGAAGAGACCCGATATAATATGGCCCTGACGCAGTTGAAGTTGAAGCAACAGCAACAAAATCAACAACAAGACAAGCAGAATCAGCAGAATCAGCAAAATCAGCAGCAACAACAACAACAGCAACAGCAGCAACAGCAGCAGGAACAAAAACAAGATCAGCAACAGCAGCAAAATCAACAACCTTCGCCTAACCAAATGAGCAAGGAACAAGCAGAGCGTTTGTTGCAAGCGTTGCAACAGGATGAAAAAGACGTGCAGAAAAAGGTACAAATGAAGCAACAAAGAGGTGGTTCCAGCAAAACAGATAAGGATTGGTGACAAGATTTAATGAAGAGGTGAAAAAAATGAAACACAGAATTGAAAAATATATCTTAACGATAATAACAATATGCGTGTCGTTGTGTGGACATGCCGTTACATTTAGAGCGTCAGTCACACCTGATGTCGTAGAAGTTGGAGCTCCCGCACGCGTGCAGTACACCTTGGATAGTAATGACGGGGAGAATTTGAAGTTGGGTGATTTCAAGGATTTGGAAGTCGTAGGAGGTCCATATACATCGTCGTCTTCCAGTATCTCGATTATCAATGGAAGCGCTAAGTCACAGCATACGAAGTCTTTTAGTTACACCATTGTCGCAAACAAAGAGGGTGTTTATACAATTCCGCAAGCAACCATTACGAGCGGAGGTCAACATCTGACGTCGAATGCGCCCCAGTTGCGTGTCGTGAAACAAAATGGAGGGAATGCAAGAAGCGCAACGTCGTCGTCATCCCGACATGAAGAAGATGCCATTAAATCAGATGGAATGGCTCAATTGACAAGTCAGAATGTATTTGTACGGGCGATACCCAGCAAAACGCATTTGTATGAACAGGAGTGTTTGTTGGTGACGTATAAACTATATTCGCTTGCGGATGTGCGAAGATTGACGGATGTTAAGGCACCGGACTTTAAGGGATTTTTGAAACAGGATATCAAACAACCGCAAAATATTCAATTCAAGAGTGAATATTATAACGGAAAAAACTATGGTACCGTGGTTTTGTATCAGGTGCTGCTATTCCCGCAGAAGACGGGTACATTGAAGATAGATCCGTTTGATTTCGAGTTTATGTTTCGTGTCAGTGACGTAAGTAGGGTTGGACATGGTTTTTTCGCACACTATCTCAATACATATAGAGACGTACCCAAAACACTTAGAGCTCCTGCTTTGACAATTCATGTGGAGGCGTTGCCAAAGCCGCAACCTGATAATTTCTCGAACGTTGTAGGTAATTTGCGAATGAATGCAACGATATCCACGACAAATCTTGCCGTTAACTCACCTATCACTTTGCGCTATGTGATAAGTGGAACCGGCAATATGAAAATGATAGAGAATCCGAATATCAATTTTCCAACCGATTTCGAGACCTATGATCCAAAGGTGAATAATAATTTCAAGACAACGAATAATGGTTTGTCTGGAACAAAAACGATAGAGTATTTGTTGATTCCTCGCAGTGCGGGTGATTTCGCTATTCCTGCCTATGAGTTTACTTATTTTGACTTGAACACGAAAAAATATGTGACCTTAAAGAGCGATGAGTACAAAGTTCATGTCACGAAGGATGCCAATGGGAACAGCGGTACCAAGATGAGCAACTTTACAAACCAAGACCAACTAAAGGTTTTGGGACAAGATATTCGTTACATACATTTAGATGAACCTGAGGTAACCAGACAGGACGAGTTCTTGATTGGAAGCGGAAAGTATTGGGTGTGGATCATTGTTCCTCTGATTGGATTTGGCGTAGTCCTGTTTGTCACTCGTAAGCGGAAGAAAGAAGGAGAAACCGACAAAAAGTTCAGAAAGGCAAACGGAATAGCCAGAAAGCGATTGAAAAACGCCAAGAAAAGAATGGATAAACAAGAGCGAGAATTGTTCTTTGAGGAAGTATTGAATGCCATGTGGGGATATTTAAGCGACAAACTATTGATACCGGTAGGAGAGTTGTCGAAAGAAAATGTCGCATCAAAATTGAAGGAAAAAGGTGTTGAAGACAACGACATACAGAGGTTTGTCGGACTATTGAATGATTGTGAATTCGCAAGATATGCTCCTTCGTCATCCACGGAAATGAATTCAGTTTATGACAGAGCCGTAGATGTTATATCAGATTTTCAGAGGAAATTGTAGAAATTGAAATAATCAGAGATATGAAGCGAAATTTGTTAGTTTGTTTGTTGGCTTTGTTGTCGATGGTGGCTTATGGGGAGAGTATGAATGAGAAAGCCGCTCAAGCATATAAGGCAGGCGATTATGAAGTCGCTTTGTCGCATTATCAATCAATGCTGATGCCTGGGGAACAAAGTGCAGATGTCTATTATAATATGGGGAATTGCTATTATCGTCTTGGCGAGATGGCACAAAGTATTTTGTATTATGAACGAGCCTTGCTCCTGGATCCGTCGGATGGGGATACAAAGGCCAATTTGGCATTGGCGAAATCGAAATGTCCAGACAAAATTGACGAAGTGGGTGAGTTCTTCCCGTTGCGAGCATTGCATTGGTTAGAAAACCTGGCATCAAGTGACCGATGGGCGATTGTTTCAATTCTATTTGTTTCCCTCTTTATTTTTACTTTTTTGGTTTATTATTTAGGAAACAGTATGACCGTGAGGAAGGTTTGTTTCGTTGTCGCTTGTTGTTCTATTATCCTTAGTGTTATTTCAGGAGTGTTCGCATACAATCAGAAACAGTATTTGCAAAACAGAAATGATGCAATCATCATGGCAGGCAGCGTGACTGTGCGTTCCACTCCTTCGGAAAATGGTAACGCCTTGGTCGTGGCGCACGAGGGAGTCAAAGTGCGTGTGATTAGTGAATTGGATAATTGGTGGGAAGTACGCTTGCCGAACGGAACGATAGGTTGGATGTTGTCAGAAACCGCAGAACGGATATAAATTGAAGTCATATGTTTGAAAACGAATTGGAGGAGATAGAGTTTCTCAGAAAAGAACTGACGGAACACAATTATAATTATTATGTATTGTCAAATCCTACCATTTCGGACTATGAGTTTGATGTCAAATTGCGTAGGTTGAAAGATCTGGAAGACGCTCATCCAGAAACTTTTGACGTGACCTCTCCAACACAAAGGGTAGGCAGTGATATTGGAAATTATTTCGAGACGATGGATCATGAACGCCCAATGCTATCGCTGGGCAACACGTATTCAAAGGAAGAGATAACGGATTTTGTTTGCAGGGTACAGAAGGACTTGGGCGAAGAGGTAGAATTGGTTTGCGAGTTGAAGTTTGACGGAACAAGCATATCCTTGATATACGACAATGGCGTTTTGGTCAGAGCCTTGACGCGAGGTGACGGTGTGAGGGGAGATGACGTGACCACAAATGTCAGAACGATTCGTTCGGTTCCGTTAAAGTTACAGCCAGGAGATTATCCAAGCCATTTTGAAGTGCGAGGCGAAGTCATTCTGCCGTGGAAAGAGTTTGACAGGTTGAATAGAGAACGTGAAGAGCAAGAGGAGCCTTTGTTTGCAAATCCACGAAATGCAGCATCGGGAACCTTAAAATTGATGGATTCTCGGGAAGTGGCAAGACGTAGGTTGGACGCCTATTTGTATTTCGTTTTGGGTGACGAGGTAAAGGCAAAAACTCACTATGAATTGTTGGGAAAGGCTCATGAATGGGGATTCAAAACGAGTAGTCATGTGACCTTGGCAAGGTCAGTTGACGAAGTAATGACATTCATTAACTATTGGGATGAAAAACGACATGATTTGCCTTATGCAACTGATGGTATCGTGCTGAAAGTGAATGATTTGAAACAGCAAGAGATGTTGGGTCTGACCGCAAAGTCACCCCGATGGGCCATTGCGTATAAGTTCCCGGCAGAACGTGCTTGCACATTGCTGAGAGAGATTAAATATCAAGTAGGAAGAACGGGAATCGTAACCCCTGTTGCCGTGATGGAACCTGTTCGTTTGGCAGGAACAACGGTACAGCGCGCTACGTTGGTCAATGAGGATTTTATGCGTTCGTTTGATCTGCATGAGGGAGATTCTGTGTATATAGAAAAGGGTGGAGAAATTATTCCCAAAATAGTAGGAGTGGATGTGTCACGTCGTCAAGAGAACGCAAAGAGAATAGAGTTTATAGATGTTTGTCCTGTTTGTGGAACCCCACTGAAACGATATGAAGGCGAGGCGGCCCACTATTGTCCAAACGAGACTGGATGTCCACCGCAAATCAAGGGAAGGATAGAGCACTTCATCGGTAGAAAGGCAATGAACATAGAAAGTTTAGGCCCTGAAACCGTAGATGTTTTTTATCAACAAGGCTTGTTGAAAGATGCCGCGGATTTGTATAAATTGAAGGTGGAACATATCAATGGAAACGGAAATAAAGAAAAGAGCGCACGAAGGATAATCAGCAGTATTGAGAAAAGTAAACAAGTTCCATTTGAAAAAGTGGTTTTTGCACTCGGTATCCACTTTGTCGGTGAGACAGGAGCAAAATTGCTGGTCAAACGATTTAAGAATATTGATGCGTTGATGAATGCCAAAGAAGAAGAGCTGCTTAGTATTCCAGGAGTTGGCGAGGTAATGGCACATAGTGTCAGAGAGTTTTTTAATGATGCAAGATGTCGAAATTTTGTGAAAAGATTGCGAGAGGCTGGTGTAAAGATGTCTGTAGAAGAGAAAACGGAAGCGGATGTTCCTCAAAAATTGGCAGGAAAACAAGTTGTGATAAGCGGTGTCTTTGAGCAACACAGCAGGGAGGAGTATAAGGAGATGATAGAAACGTATGGCGGGAAAAATGTTTCGAGTATCAGTAAGAACACATCATTCGTTCTTGCAGGAGAGAATATGGGACCATCAAAACGAGAGAAAGCGAGTCAGTTAGGTGTTCCTTTGATGTCGGAGACAGAGTTCCTCGATATGTTGAAAGAATTGTAGAGAAAAACACAGTGCATAATCCAACAAAAAAGGAAAATGCCTTATATTTGTAAGACAATCGGAAAATGAACGTTAATTAGTTTTTTACACTTATGGATTTAAGTTTACAAGGAAGTCTAAAAAAAATATTTCCAATACAAAGCGGAGTAGGACGAAACAATGGCAAAGAATGGAAACGCCAATCGTTTGTGATTGAAATACAAGACGGTTCGTTCCCTACGGAGGTTGCATTTGATGTATGGGGGGATAAACCAAGTGCGGATATTAACAAATATGGCGTTGGGACAATGCTGAAGGTTCGTTTTGATATTCGTAGCAGAGAGAGTGAAGCGAACGGTCGCTATTATACGAACCTTATAGCGTGGTCAATAGAGCCTGCACAAGGAGTTGTCGCACCACAGGCACCTGCGGTACAACCTGTACAACCGCTGCCAACACCGAATCAATCATCGGCACCAGTTGCTTCAGAATCGGAAACGGAGTCGGATCTTCCATTCTGATTTTCGAGAATATTTTGATAAACAAAAGCCCCGCATCTAACAAGATGCGGGGTTTTTGTCTTTTCTATTATTTGTTTGACTGTTTGTCAGTCGTGGCTATTTGTTAGAGAGGATATGTCTCAAAAGCGTACAAATCAGTAGAGAGATAACGTTCGCCCGTGTCTGGGAGCAAAGCGACTATTGTTTTCCCTTTGTTTTCAGGACGCTTTGCCAATTCCGTGGCGGCAAAAGCCGCAGCACCAGAGGAGATGCCTACAAGTAAGCCTTCTTGTGCCGCCAACTCTCGGCCCGTGCGAATGGCGTCGTCATTCGCAACGTCAATCACTTCGTCAACCACGGAATTGTCATAGTTGGCAGGAACGAAACCGGCACCGATACCCTGAATCTTGTGCGGACCGCTTTGACCTCCGTTGAGGACGTTAGAAGAGAGTGGTTCAGCCGCAACAATCTTCACGTTAGGATTTTGCTCTTTGAGATATTTACCCACACCAGAGATCGTTCCTCCCGTTCCAACGCCAGCCACAAAGATGTCAACCTTGCCGTCGGTCTGTGACCAAACCTCTGGTCCAGTCGTCACATAGTGACGTTTAGGGTTAGCTGGGTTTTCGAATTGTTGCAGGATGATGCTGCCTGGGGTAGCGTCACGGAGTTCTTGTGCGGCTTTAATAGCACCTTTCATGCCATCCTTTCCAGGAGTCAAGTGAATGGTTGCGCCATATGCCTTCACCAAGTTGCGACGTTCTACGCTCATCGTTTCAGGCATAGTAAGAATCAACTTATACCCCTTTACTGCTGCCACCAAGGCAAGACCAACACCCGTATTGCCACTTGTTGGCTCAATGATGGTCGCTCCTGGCTTCAAGAGACCTTTTTCCTCAGCATCTTCTACCATTGAGAGGGCGATACGATCCTTGACGCTGCCACCTGGGTTGAAATATTCAACTTTTACGATGAGTGGTTTTTCCAACCCTTTTTGTTTAGAATACTTATTGAGTTCTACGAGCGGAGTCTTTCCGATAAGATCCGTTAATTGTTTTGCAATCTGTGCCATAATGATTTGATGAAATTTATAGGATTAGAATCAGAATTATTCTTTACGCTTTTTTTTTTACGTTGTCAAGAGCTTGAGACAAGTCGTCAATGATGTCATCAATATGCTCAGTTCCGATGCTCAGACGGATGGTGCTTGGCGTGATGTGTTGCTCCTCGAGTTCTTTTGGCGACAATTGTGAGTGTGTCGTTGTGTAAGGGTGAATGACGAGGCTCTTCACGTCTGCCACATTTGCCAAGAGGGAGAATATCTTCAGTGAGTCGATGAACTCCCAAGCTTCTTCTTGTCCGCCATTGATTTCGAAAGTGAAGATGCTACCGGCACCATTAGGATAGAATTTCTTGTAGAGCGCATTGCTTGGGTGCGATGCAATCGAAGGATGATTTACTTTCGCCACTTTCGGATGTTTGCTCAAGAACTCAACAACCTTCAAAGCATTAGAAACGTGACGTTCTACGCGCAGGCTCAAGGTCTCCAATCCTTGCAACAGGATGAATGCGTTGAAAGGGGAGATGGCAGCACCAGTGTCACGCAAAATCACGGCACGAATGCGAGTGACGAAAGCGGCTTTTCCTGCTACATCGGCAAAGATGGCTCCATGATAAGATGGTTCAGGTTGAGCCAATGAAGGGAATTTGTCAGCGTTTGCTTTCCAATCGAATGAGCCACCATCCACGATGACACCACCCAAAGAAGTACCATGACCTCCAATGAATTTGGTAGCGGAATGAACCACAATGTCCGCACCGTGTTCTATAGGACGAATCAGATATGGAGTTCCAAAGGTGTTGTCAATAATCAAAGGAATGCGGTGCTTGTGTGCCACTTCGGCAATGGCATCGATGTTGATGACATCTCCATTGGGATTTCCGAATGTCTCGGCGAAAATCAACTTCGTGTCAGGACGAATTGCTGCTTCCAACGCCTTAAGGTCGTTCACGTTGACGATGGAATTGGAAAGTCCTCGTTTAGCCAAGGTATGGGTAATCAGGTTGAACGAACCACCATAGATATTGTCGGCAGCGATGACGTGGTCGCCTGATTGAGTGATGTTCTCAATGGCATAAGTGATGGCGGCTGCGCCAGACGCTACTGCCAATCCTGCCACACCACCTTCGAGTGCAGCAACACGATCTTCAAAGACTCCTTGGGTGGAGTTGGTCAAACGACCATAGATGTTACCTGCATCTCTCAAACCAAATCGGTCGGCAGCATGTTGTGAATTGCGGAATACGTAAGAAGCCGTTTGATAAATAGGAACGGCACGCGCATCGGTTGCTGGGTCAGCTTGTTCTTGGCCTACGTGGAGTTGCAAAGTCTCAAAATGTAATTTCTTGTCGCTCATGTTTGTCTCCTTTCTTTAAGTGGTTATTGTTTGTTTCGTTTATTTTCTGTTTTGCGCTGCAAAGGTATTTTGACGAAAAAGATTCCAAAAGAAGAATGATGAAATAAGAAAAGAAGACCAAAAATGGATATCTTTGCAGAAGAATATTCTATAAAATAAATAAAACAGATATGGAAAAAGAACGAGAAGTCTTAGACGAGAAGGATGCGGAGATTCTTCGGGCCTTGCAAGGCAATGCAAGGTTGACCAATAAAGAATTGGCGGCAAAGGTGCATTTGTCCACGACGCCAACTTATGAACGTGTGAAACGGTTGGAACGTTCAGGCTATATACAGCAGTACACTACAATATTGAATGCCTCAAAACTGAACAAGGGCTTTACCGTTTTCTGCTCCGTAAAATTGCGTCATTTAAGTTCGGAACTTGCCGCCGCATTTACTAATATGATACGTCAGGTGCCAGAAGTGACGGAGTGTTATAATATTTCCGGAGGTTTTGACTATTTGTTGCGCATTCAGGCTCCTGATATGAAGTATTATCAACAATTCTTACTAAATGTCATTGGTCGTCATGAGAATATAGCATCGCTGGAAAGCACGTTTGTGATGGAGGAAATTAAACATGAATATGGTGTCAGCGTGTGATGGATTTTCAGAAGTTGCGTAAATAACAATCCCGAACCAAGAAAATGGTTCGGGATTGTTATTTATGAAATAAGGATTGGTAAAACTATGCAATTCCTAACGATTTCTTGATGGCTTCAATTTTAGCGTCAGCAGCAGCGGACACTTTTTCGAAATCGTTGACCGAAGGCATGTTTTCAAGCACTTCGATGTAGAATTTAATCTTTGGCTCGGTTCCAGAAGGACGGATAGAAACTTTGGTGCCGTCTTCGGAGAAGATTTGAATTACATCGGAAGTGGTTGGCATGTCGGTGATTTTGCTTTCCATGCCATCCTTGATTTGAATGAGTTGTGCGTAGTCCTTGTAGAGCGTAACTTTGGAACCTGCCAATTCTTTAGGTGGGTTGGCACGGTATGCCGCCATCATTTGTTTGATTTCATCGGCACCGCTTTTTCCTTTCTTAACGATGGAGATGCCTTTCTCCTTAGAGAATCCAAATTCAGCATAGACGTGTTTAAGCAGGTCGTAAACAGACATGCCGTTATCCTTGGCCCACGCTGCCATTTCGGCAATGAGCGCACAAGTGGAAACAGCGTCTTTGTCACGGACAAAATCTTCAGGAAGGTAGCCGTAACTTTCTTCACCACCGCCCATATAGATTTTTTTGCCTTCATTTTTCAGCATTATGTCGGCAATCCATTTGAAACCCGTGTAAACGTCATAGATTTCGATGCCAAATTTTTGAGCAATGCGTTTGAATGTTTCTGTGGTCACGATGGTTTTCACCATGTATTCTTTTCCAGTCATTTTGCCCAATTCTTTCCAACGACGAGCAATATAATAGGTGAGCATGGAGCCAGTCATATTGCCCGTGAGCAGGATGAATTCTCCTTTGTCATTTCTGACAGCGATACCTTCGCGGTCAGCATCAGGGTCCGATGCCATAACAAGGTCCGCATTTACTTCTTTGGCTTTATTGACTGCTAACTGTAGCGCGGCAGGTTCTTCGGGGTTCGGGGATTTGACGGTAGGGAAGTCGCCACTGATAACATTTTGTTCAGGAACGTCAATGATGTTGGTGAATCCATATTCACGCAACGCTTGCGGAATCAGCATCAGACCCGTTCCGTGAATAGGGGTGTACACGATTTTCATATCCTTGTTGCGTTGTACGCTTTCAGGAGAAAGAGAAAGAGTCTTGATGTCCGCAATCATTGCGTCGTCAATTTCCTTGCCGATGATTTCGATGAGTGATTTGTTGCCGGTAAACTTGATGTCATCAACCGATTTGATGGCTTCAACTTCATCAATCACGTTTTTGTCATGTGGAGGAACCAATTGCGCTCCGTCGTTCCAGTATGCCTTGTAACCGTTGTATTCTTTTGGGTTGTGGCTTGCCGTGATATTGATACCGCTTTGGCATTTTAATTTACGAATGGCGTAGGACATTTCCGGAGTAGGGCGTAAAGCATCGAAAAGATAAACCTTGATGCCGTTGGCAGAGAAAATATCCGCACTGATTTCAGCGAATTTTCGGCTATTGTTTCGGCAGTCATGTCCAATGACAACGCTGATTTGCGGTTCGTTGGCGAATTGTTTTTTCAGGTAGTTTGAAAGACCTTGTGTGGCGGAACCTACCGTGTAGATGTTCATGCGATTGGTTCCCACGCCCATGATGCCTCGAAGACCACCCGTACCAAATTCAAGGTCTTTGTAAAATGCGTCAATGAGTTCGGTCTTGTCAGGGTTGTCAAGTAGGGCTTTTACTTCTTTCTTGGTCTCATCATCATAATTGCCATTCAGCCAAGTTTGTGCTTTGGCAGTGACTTGTTGTAACAATTCGTTGTTTTCCATAATGTTATGAGTTTTTTGTGAATATGTTCGTTAGAGACAAAACGTGATAAACGTTAAACGATATAAAGGTAGGAAAAGAAGGAGAAGAAAGCAAAAGATTTTTTGTTTTTTTAATACATTGAGATTGTAGATACGTTAAAATACATAAAGATGAGTTGCTTGTTATTTCGTGAAACGAAAGAGAAACTCAAAAATTTATATCTTCGCGCCAATAATCGAAAGAGAAATATGAAACCTGTATTATTTGTCTTGGCAGCAGGCATGGGAAGCCGTTATGGTGGATTGAAGCAACTGGATGGCGTCGGTCCCAACGGTGAGACAATCATGGATTATTCGTTGCATGATGCGATTGCTGCAGGGTTTGGAAAAGTGGTTTTTGTCATACGTCGTTCGTTCGAAAAAGAATTCAAAGAAAAAATCCTTTCAAAGTACGAAAGCCAAATAGATACGGAAGTCGTATTTCAAGAGGTGGATAGCCTGCCGACGGGATATGTTCCTAATGAGGAACGGGTAAGACCATGGGGAACGGGACATGCCGTTCTGATGGGAATGAATGCCATAAAAGCTCCTTTTGCCGTAATTAATTCAGACGATTTTTATGGGAAGGAGTCATTTGAAATTTTAGCGAAATTTTTGAAAGAAGCAGACGGTAAGGTCGGCCAATATTGTATGGTCGGTTATCGTATAGAAAACACTTTGTCCGAGAGTGGAACTGTAAATAGAGGCGTGTGCATGGTGGATGCCGAGGGGCATTTGATGTCTATCAAGGAGTGTGAAAAAATAGGTGTTGAAGGAGGCAAAATCGTTTATGCGGACGAGAACGGAGAAAAGAAAGTAATCGCTAATGGAACGCATGTTTCCATGAATATGTGGGGATTTACACTGGATTATTTCGAGCATTCGAAACGGATGTTTATAGATTTCTTGAATCAAGAGGAAAACTTGAAGGGATTGAAATCCGAATTTTATATTCCAACTGTAGTAAACTCATTGATACAAAGCGGAGAAGCGAGTGTGAAAGTATTGGATACGCCCAGCAAGTGGATGGGGGTGACCTATGCGGAAGACAAGCAATCCGTCATGAATAAGATCGAGACAATGGTGAAGGAAGGGCAATATCCTAACCGTTTGTCATTCAATAAGAACTAAATAAAGTAAAGAAACACAATCATTGGTTATGGAGAAGATTCTTGTAACGGGTGGTACTGGATATATTGGTTCACACACGGTGATAGAACTTCAAAACGCAGGTTTTGAAGTGGTTATTGCTGATAACTTGTCGAACTCGTCAATAGACGTGGTTGACAGAATAGAACGAATAACCGGAGTGAAACCACATTTTGAAAACATAGATTGTTTGGATTATGTGGCTATGGACAGGTTGTTCTCAAATTATGAGGATATAAAGGCTGTTATTCATTTTGCCGCATATAAGGCTGTGGGGGAGAGCGTCAAAGAGCCGATGAAGTATTATCGAAATAATGTCAATGGCCTGCTCAATATTTTGGAATTGATGCCATTGCATCATGTGGATAATATCGTATTCTCGTCATCGTGCACCGTTTATGGTCAACCAGACAAGTTGCCCGTGACGGAAGAGGCACCGACGAAACCAGCGACCTCGCCATATGGTAATACGAAACAGATATGCGAAGAGATTATTCGTGACCTTGTCAATTCGGGTTCACAGATGCATGGAATCGTGCTGCGTTATTTTAATCCAATAGGAGCGCATCCGTCAGGAGAAATAGGAGAATTGCCGATAGGCGTTCCGAACAACCTTGTTCCTTTCATTACGCAAACAGCATACGGAATTAGAGAAAAATTGCGTGTGTTCGGAGATGATTATGACACTCCGGACGGCAGTTGCATCCGTGATTACATCAATGTCGTAGATTTGGCGAAAGCGCATGTTATTGCGGTGGAACGCATGTTGGAGAAGAAGCAAGATTGCCCGATAGAGTACTTTAATATAGGTACGGGAAGGGGAATGTCCGTTTTGGAATTGGTTCAGTTGTTTCAAAAAGTAACGGGTGTCAAATTGCCATACGAAATTGTTGGTCGTCGTGAGGGTGACATTGTGAAAGTTTGGGCGGACCCGACAAAAGCGAATAACGTGTTAGGCTGGCAGGCGAAAGAAACGATGGCAGACACGCTGAAAAGCGCTTGGAAGTGGGAAAAAACGTACCGAAAAGAGGCGGAAAAGAATAATGCCCCAAGCAAATAGTTGAAATAGTATTGCTTGGGACATTCGTATTTTATCATGCAAGGGTGAGACAGTGCTCGATGTATTCAATCAGTTCGTCTCGCCCTTTTCCTTTTGTAGAAGACGTTATGAACGTAGGCGGAAGGGGATCCCACTCTTCTGCCAATGTGTTCATATAAGATTTGATGTTCGCATCAAGTGTCGTTGTTGATAGTTTGTCCGATTTTGTAAAAACAATGGAAAAGGGCACTTGATTTTCTCCTAAAAAACGCATGAATTGCAAATCGACATTTTGGGGTGTGAGTCGGCAGTCAATGAGAAGGAAAAGATTATAAAGATTAGGACGTTGGAGAATGTAGGACGTAATGATACGTTGCAGTTCGCTGATTGTTCCTTTGCTTTGTCGTGCAAAACCGTAACCGGGAAGATCGACAATGTAGTAAGAGGAATTGATTAAAAAATGGTTGATGAGTAGTGTCTTGCCTGGTTTGGAGGATGTTTTCGCTAATTGACCGTTTCGGGTGAGCATGTTGATGAGGGAAGATTTTCCGACATTGGAACGACCGATAAATGCAAATTCCGGACGATTGTCGTTGGGGCATTTTCTTACGTCGGAATTGGAAATTACAAATTTGGCGGAGGTAATCATGGCTGTGTGTGTTATAAGAAACGAACCTTAGGAATGTGTTAAATTGACCTAAGGTTCGTTATAAAGAAAAATCTGAATATTAACCAATACAATAAGATTGGCTCAGTTATTATTTTTCGAACTCATCGATTTTGAATTCTTCTAATCCGTTGTCATCAGAGTTCTTTTCTTCTGGTTTGGAAACGCTTTGTGCTTCTGCTTCAGAGTCGTTCTTCTCACTATCCTCAGGGAAACTGTTTTTGTATTCGTTACCAACACGTTCACTACGGTATTCATAGTGATTTTCGTTAGCGGGATCTTCGCGACGAATATAACTCATGACATCAGCAATGCCATCTTCAAATTTTTCAAAGTCTTCACGATAGAGGAAGATTTTGTGCTTCTCATAGGTGACAGGAGCGTTTTCGTCAAATCCATTAGAAACTTTCTTGCTTTCAGTGATAGCCAAGTAAAGTTCACCTTTTCTGTTTCTCTTTACGTCCAAGTAGTAGATGCGTTTGCCCGCCTTGATGGAACGGGTGTATTCGATTTCTTGGTCTCTTGGATCTTTGTCTTTGAATTCTTCCATTTCTTCAGTTCAACTGTTAAATTGATTCATCTAAAAAATATCTGTTTTGCAAAGTTGGTTGTTTTTTTGTGAAATGTCAAAAAAATTAAGAAATAAATTTTAGTTCCAACGGAAATAGGTTGCTTAGAAAAAAGAGATTATTTTTCGGATAATTTTTTTAACAACGAATAACTTTGGTAAACGCCAAGATTGCCGGCCTCGCTAAGATCAAGTATCGCTTGGTCAATTTGGTTGGTCTTGATGTAGGAAAGAGCTCTATTATACAATAGATTGGCTCGAAAAGAAGAAGGTGATTTGCCAATGAAGCTTAATGCCTTAGAGAATAGCAATGAAGCTTGTTGTGGTTGATTGGACAAAAGTAAGAATGTGGCTTGGTTATAAAGCGCAATGGGGAAGATATTAGAGTTGAACGTGAAAGTAAAGGAACGGTCTTGCTCGGTTGAGTTATTGTTCATCAAGGAGTTTCGGTAGTGTAGGTATTGGTTTTGCAGGTTCTTCAGTGCTATGGGTAGATTCTGGCTTTGGTTTTCATCCAAAATGGATTCAAAGATTGGGGTGCAAGTCAGGATGTAGTGTGTATGACGCATGTTGTTGATGGAGTCGAGTTCGGCAACAAAGATGCGGTTGTCCCGTCCCAATGCGTCAGGAAGAGAAAGGGAAGCGATGCAATAGAGGGGGCGTGGGGTGGCATCGGAAGGAAGATTTTGGATTTCTCCTCTTGTCTTTTCGTTGGAGGTAAGGTTCGTTTCAAAGATGAAAGTTGGAGTTGTGACGAAGTCTTGTGAAACTTTAAGTCGTTGGTGACTAATTGTGTCAATAGGAATGACATCGGTATCCGCGAGCAGTCCTTTGTTTCGGTTGCGGTAGGCGTCCTGTTCAATTTGGTTCGCCTTGTAGAGGTAGATGTTTTCTTGTCGTTTGGCACCTAATGCCCCCAAAGCCTTAGCGGCACCATAGTAAGCAGGAACAAAATGAGGATAAGTGTCGATTAGATATTGGAAATCAGAGCGTGCGGTTCGGTAAAGTCCTTTGGACAACGCAATTGTGGCACGTAGGTAACGGGCGTTGTCGTTGTCGGGGTCAAGCAAAAGGAGCGTGTCAAGGTCATTCATGCAATTGTCCAAATCGCCCACTTCGTGTCGAATGGTCGCGCGGGAAAAGAACGCTTGGTTGTGTAGTTCGATGTCTTGCTTTCGGAAGGAAGAGTCGGTCAAAGCGATGGTGCGTGACAAGTCGGTAATGGCGGAATCGTAACGTAACTTTTGATAACGCAAAATGGCTCGGTTATAGAATGTATTTGCGTTTTGATTCCCTAATTTTATGGATGCGTCATAGAAAACCAGAGCAGAATCTTCTTGTTGGCGCATCAGAAAAATAAGGCCTTTGAGACTATACATCTCGGGGCGAAGTGTATTGCTCGCAATAAGAGAGTCGGTCAAGCGAAGTGAGGCGTCGGTGTCTGATTTGCAGAGAAGCAGGTTGCATTTCTGCATATACAAGTAATCTTTTTCTTTCTTATCCAAGTTGGGAGATTGGAGTGCTTGGTTCGCATCTTGGAGAGAATGTTGATATTGCTTGAGGTTAAAAAAAGATTCGCTCCTGCAAATGTGGTAGGTGGCATTGGCTGGAGAAAATTCGAGTGCTTTGGTGAAGTCCGCTATGGCGGAGTCGAAATCTCCTAAGCGGTTGTTCGCAAATCCTCTGGCGTAGAAAGCAGTTGGTTGGTAAGGGTTGATGTCAAGTGATAAGTTGCAATCACGCACCGCACCGGTGAAGTCTTCCAATTGAATCTTGGCAATGGCGCGAAGGAGAAACGGGTGTGGATCGGTGGGTCTGAGTGCTGCAACTCTATTGAAATAGTCAATGGCAAGTGCATAGTCTTGAAAGAACAGGGCATTTCGTCCGTTGTCCAATAATCTTTGGCTATTGATTTGTCCAAAGAGAGAAAGGTGAAAAGACAACAAGGAAAAAAGAAGAGGAATCAACTTTCCATTTGTCGTTTTGAAGATTTTGGACAAATTAGCGAAACGCATCAGCATAAAGTTTATTCGTCAAGTCCGACGTCATCAGAAGCGTTATCGTCAGCAACCTCGACAAGACAGCCGTTGAGTTCGCGCATATTGGCCGGCATGGAAAAGCGTTCTTCTTGTGAATAAGAGAGATTCGGGTCAGCATAGACTTTCTGCATATAAAGAGCCCAAATAGGTAGAGACATGTTGGCTCCTTGTCCTTCACTACCGCTGTCAAAGTGAATGCCACGGTCTTCGCCTCCGACCCAAACACCACTGACGAGAGAAGGCGTGAATCCCATGAACCATCCGTCACTGTTGTTTTGTGATGTTCCGGTTTTCCCACCCATGTCTGCCGTGATGTTATAGCGCGCACGAACACGTCGTCCCGTGCCTTGGTTAATAACCGCCCTAAGCATGTGAATCATCTTATAAGCGGTGTTTTCGTTGATGACTTCGTGTGTCTGTGCCGAAAAGTTGGCAATGACGTTCCCGTCTTTGTCTTCAATGCGTGTGACAAAGAGGGGATCAACACGAATTCCCTTGTTGGCGAAGGCTGTATAGGCATCAACCATTTCGATGAGTTTGATTTCGACCGGTCCAAGGCAAATTGAAACGACGGGGTCTAACTTGCCTTGTATTCCAAAGGAGCGCATAAGTCTGATTAAGGCTTCGGGAGAATATTGGGACATAAGGTAAGCCGTGATCCAGTTGTTTGAGTTTGCCAGTCCCCAACGAAGAGTGACCATTTCACCCTCATGGCTTCTGGACGCATTGCGCGGTGTCCAAGATTGTCCTGTTGCCGCAATGAGCGTGTAAGGACGACATTCAACTTGGTCACAAGGGTCCATGCCTTCTTCCATGGCAAGGGTATAAAGGTATGGCTTGATAGTGGAACCGACTTGACGACGACCTTGGGACACCATGTCATATTGGAAAGACGCAAAGGCAGGACCGCCCACATAGGCTTTGACATGTCCGTTGTGCGGATCCATAGACATCATGCCACAACGGAGAAATTGCTTGTGATAGCGAATGCTGTCATAAGGTGTCATTGTGGTGTCAACCGTTCCCTTATAGGAAAAAACTCGCATCTTAACGGGCGTATGGAAAGCTTTTTCTATTTCCGCATCAGAGGCGTGTTCCTTTTTCAGGAGACGATAGCGTTCCGTTTCTCGAATAGAGCGTCGCATGCTTGCGTCTATTTGTTCGCGGGTCAGTTGTCGAGAGAAAGGGCGTTTTGCTTGGTTCTTTTTTTCCGCATCAAAGCGTCCCTGCAAGTATTGGATATGTTGTGAAACCGCTTCCTCAGCATATTTCTGCATACGGCTATCAATGGTCGTATAGATTTTTAGTCCATCCTTATATAAGTCATAATCGGATCCGTCACTCTTGTGGTTCTTGTGGCAGAAACCATAGAGAGGGTTGTTTTCCCATTGAAGACTGTCGTCAGAGTAAATTTGAGGGTCAAAATAATTGTCCTTGTCTGGTTTTCGAGCAGTAAGCATCAAACGGAGCATTTCCCTAAAATAAGGGGCTAATCCGCTTTTGTGGTCAATAGGATTGAAGTGTATTACTAAGGGAAGTGCGGCGATTGAGTCACGTTGTTCTTCCGTCAGGAAATCCGCTTTCTCCATTTGTGATAATACCGTATTGCGTCGAGCCACGGCGGTAGCGCTGTCACGGCGGGGATTATAGAGGGAAGGGTTTTTGAGCATACCAACAAGCGTGGCCGCTTGCTGGATGTCCAGTTTGTCGGGTGTCGTGTCGAAATAGACTGCCGCTGCCGTCTTTATTCCGACGGCGTTGTAGAGGAAATCAAATTTATTGAGGTACATTGTTATGATTTCTTCTTTGGTATAATATTTTTCCAATTTGACGGCAATGACCCATTCGATGGGTTTTTGCAGTAAACGTTGGAAGAATGAGTGGCTTTCAGGCGACCATAACTGCTTTGCAAGTTGTTGTGTGATAGTGGAACCGCCACCGGCGGATTTTTGTTGAAGAATGCCCCGAAGAATGACCGCGCGTCCGATTGCCCATCCGTCAATGCCGCTATGATTCAGAAATCGAACGTCTTCGGTGGCAATGAGCGCTTGGGTGAGATTAGGTGACAAATCTTCATACGACACGTCAATTCTGTTTCCTTCGCTAATAAAGAAGTGTCCGATGGGAACCATGTCGGACGAATAGATTTCGGTGGCTCTGTTGTATTTGGGGTTTTGAAGGTCGCTGATGGGAGGAAGGTAACCAATGGCACCTAAGGCGATAAGAGAAAAAATCAGCGTGAAGAAGATGATGACAGCTGCAAAAGAAATCCAAATCCATCGCAGAACGTTGCGTTTGGCGATGGCGTTAAACGGTGTTGTTTTTTTCTTTTGTGCAGAGCGTGTTTTTGAAGTGTCGGTCATTATAATATAATGAGTATGTATTGTATGCAAAGGTATGTTTTTTTTTCGCTTATCTTTGTAGAACAAGGGAAAAACAAGAAAAGCATGGAGAGCATTCGATTGAGCGTCATTATGCCGATGTATAATGTCGAGAAATATATTGAAAACGCCATTGTAAGTGTATTGGACGGAGGGTTGGCTCCGGAGGATTATGAATTGATTGTCATAAATGACGGCAGTACGGATGGCGGTGGAGAGGTTGTGACAAAAATGGAACAAGTGAATGACGCACTAAAACGACTTAATGAAGCCGGTCATTGGCATTATGTCAAGCAAGAGAATCAGGGTTTAAGCGCGTCGCGGAATGTCGGGTACGGACATTCGCAAGGCAGGTATCTGTTTTTTATGGATTCAGATGACTTCATAAAGAAAGACGTTTTGAAGTTGTTGTTGGAAAAGGCGGAGAAAAATGATTTGGACGTGTTGAGATTCAATCTTGAAACGGTGGATGAAACAGGTGCGCCAATTAAGGTCAGTAAAAATCCCAAACAATATGTTGATTATGGAGAAGACATTGTGGAAGGGACTTGTTTCCTTGAAAAAAAATTAGGTTATGGTTGTTATGCGTGGCAATTTCTTTTGAAGCGGGAGATGATGGACGGTTGCCTGTTTACTCCCAATATTTATTTTGAGGATACGGAATGGACTCCCCGAATGTTGCAAAAGGCGAAACGAGTGGCGTCAACCAGTGTGGTCGCCTATTATTATACGCAACGGAAAGGTTCCATCACGCAGGCGACAGATGAGAAAAAGTTGAAGAAGTTGCTTGAAGACAAACTTTCGTTGTTAAAAACGCTAAAAAAGAGAAAAGAAGAGACGGGGTTGAAGTGGTTTGACACAATGGCATGTCGAACCGCGCTGAGCATTTTTAATGATCCTACGCTATCAAGTGCGAGAAAGGTGGAGATTGTCAAGGAGATGAAGTCAATGTCAATCTGGCCTTTGACATTGCGTCAGATACCATTCCCGAAATCAATGAGGGTTGTTTTGTTAGACTTGTTTCCGAATCTATACATAAGGTTCCTTGGAAAATAAGATAAGGCAAATGATGCTTTAATGTTCGAGTTAAAACCGCTATCTTTGCATGAAAATTATCAAAATACTGTTATAAAAGACATGAAAGCATACGTTTTTCCTGGCCAAGGCGCCCAATTTGTAGGGATGGGCAAAGAGCTTTATGAGATGAATGTTCAAGCCAAAAATTTGTTTGAACAAGCAAATGAGATACTTGGATTCCGTATAACGGACTTGATGTTTAACGGTACGGATGAGGACTTGCGCCAGACCAAAGTGACACAACCCGCGGTATTTCTTCATTCGGTGATTTTGGCATTGACGCAACAACAATTTAAGCCAGCAATGGTTGCCGGGCACTCGCTCGGGGAGTTTTCCGCCCTTGTTGCCAGTGGGGCAATCAGTTTTGAAGACGGTGTTCGATTGGTCAGTGAACGCGCGCTTGCCATGCAGGCGGCATGTGACGCTAATCCCGGAACGATGGCTGCTATTATATCGTTGGCGGATGATGTCGTGGAAGAGGTTTGCGCATCTGTTAAAGAGGGAGTCGTCGTTGCTGCAAATTATAATTGTCCTGGTCAATTGGTGATTTCGGGTGATGAAGTGGCCATTGATAAGGCATGCGAAATATTGAAAAATGAGAAGAACGCCAAGAGGGCATTGAAGCTTTCGGTAGGCGGAGCCTTTCATTCGCCATTGATGGAGCCTGCACGTGCCCGATTGGAGAAGGCAATAGCCGTTACGGAGTTCAAAACTCCAATATGCCCAATCTATCAAAACGTGGATGCGGAGGCTCATACAGATCCTGCGGAAATCAAGGAGAACTTGATAAAGCAACTTACGTCTCCTGTGCGTTGGACACAAAGCGTTCAAAACATGATTGCGGCGGGAGCGACGGAGTTTGTCGCCTTAGGACCAGGAAAGGTGCTGCAAGGACTTATCACGAAAATAAACCGTGATGTAGTTGTCGCATAAACATTGAAGTTGGATAAAGGAATAAAATATAGATATGTACAGGACACACACATGTGGTGAACTTCGTCTTGCTGATGAAGGGAAAGAGGTGACGCTGGCTGGATGGGTACAAAGAACCAGAAAATTAGGCGGCATGACATTTGTCGATTTACGCGACAGGTATGGTATCACGCAGCTTGCTTTTGATGAGAGTCAAGATAAGGCACTTGCGGAAAAGTCTCAAGAGTTAGGTCGTGAATTTGTCGTACAAGTCAAGGGAACGGTGAAGGAGCGAAGCAACAAGAACGTCAAGATACCAACTGGTGAGATAGAAATCATCGTGTCTGAAATCAATGTGTTGTCAAAAAGTGATATTCCACCATTCACGATAGAAGATGATACAGATGGCGGAGATGATATCCGAATGAAATACAGATATTTAGACTTACGAAGGAGTGTTGTCCGGAAGAATCTGGAGTTGCGTAGCCAATTGTGTTCTATTGTGCGTAACTACTTGGTAGAGAAAGATTTTATTGAGACGGAAACGCCTGTTTTGATCAATTCAACGCCAGAAGGTGCGAGAGACTTTGTCGTTCCGAGCAGAATGAACCCCGGTCAGTTTTACGCATTGCCACAGAGTCCGCAGTTGTTTAAGCAGATATTGATGATAGCGGGTTGGGATCGTTATTTCCAGATAGTAAAGTGTTTCAGGGATGAAGATTTGCGAGCGGACAGACAACCTGAATTCACACAGATAGACTGCGAGATGTCGTTCGTGCGTCAGGAGGATGTCATAGAGATGGCGGAGGGAATGGTGAAAAAGGCGTTCAAGGAGTTGAAAGGAATAGATTGGAGCGAACCATTTCCACGAATGACGTGGGCGGACGCGATGGACTATTATGGCAGTGACAAGCCGGACTTGCGATTTGGCATGAAGTTCGTTGATATTACGGATTTGGCACAAACAAAGGACTTTAAGGTGTTTAACGAGGCTAAATATGTCGCTGGAATTTGCGTCAAAGGATGCGCTTCGTATTCGAGAAAGGAGTTGGACGGGCTGACGGAATTTGTCAAACGTCCGCAAGTGGGAGCCAAGGGGTTGGTATATGTGAAGATGAATGAGGATGGCACGATAAAGTCATCGGTAGATAAATTCTATTCAGAAGAAGACTTGCGAGCGTGGGCGAAACGTTTCGGAGCGGAGCCGGGAGATTTGTTGCTCATCTTGTGCGGAGACAAGAGAAAGACCCAGGTGTCGTTGGGTCAGTTGCGTTTGAAAATGGGTGACCGATTGGGGTTGCGTGACAGGTTTAACTACGCGCCGTTGTGGGTCGTGGATTTTCCTATGTTTGAGTGGGACGAGGAGAGCGGTCGTTATAAGGCGATGCATCACCCATTCACGATGCCAAGGGATGAGGATGTAGAGTTTTTGGAGAGCGATCCGGGACGAGTGTGCGCTTATGCCTACGATATGGTGTTGAACGGTGTTGAAATGGGTGGCGGAAGTGTTCGAATACATGACAGATCGCTTCAGAACCGCGTGTTCAAAGCGATAGGGTTGACCCAAGAAGATGCGGAAAAGAAATTTGGCTATCTGCTTGATGCGTTCAAGTACGGCGCGCCACCTCACGCAGGTCTTGCCTTCGGATTAGATCGGTTTGTCGCATTATTGGCGGGATTAGACAGTATTCGTGATTGCATAGCCTTCCCTAAAAACAATAAGGGTAGGGATGTGATGATAGAAGCTCCATCCAAAATAGATGACGAACAACTGAAAGAATTGAATATTGCCATAGTTGAAAACAAAGAATGACGGAACGGAGAATAGAATTGAGTGAAGACATTGACCCTATTGTTTATTATGGGGTAAATGATATTCATGTTCAATTGTTTCGTAATCTATATCCAAATGTCAGAATTCAAACTCGCGGAACAACAATCAAAATGCAAGGCGATGAGGCTGCCGTTGAAGAGTTGTCGTCCTTGATAAAACGTTGTTCTGAAAGTTGTTTGGAAAAAGGGATGTTGAATGAACGGCAAATAATAGACATTTATCAATCTTTTGAATCCCGTTTGGAAGCCTGGGGACAAGGAAAGAATAAGGATGTTCGAGAAAAAGCGGCACGAAAAGACAAGCAAGAAGCGGATGACGTCCTTCTGTATGGTGTGAACGGACGTGCTATCACGGTTAGAACTCCCAATCAGAAACGTTTGTCTGAGGATTTTGAGAAGAACGATTTGCTGTTTGCCGTTGGACCGGCAGGAACGGGAAAAACCTACACGGCGATCGCTCTTGCCGTCAGAAGTCTGAAAGAGAAAAAAATCAGAAGAATCATATTAAGTCGTCCGGCTGTGGAGGCGGGAGAAAAATTAGGTTTTTTGCCAGGTGACTTGAAGGAAAAGATAGATCCATATTTGCAACCCTTGTATGATGCGTTGCAAGACATGTTGCCATCCTCGCGTCTAAAAGAATATTTGGAAGACGGAACGATTCAAATCGCCCCTTTGGCTTATATGCGCGGCAGGACGTTGAGTGAAGCCGTGATTATTTTAGACGAGGCTCAAAACACGTCGCCACTGCAAATTAAAATGTTCTTGACCCGAATGGGTGAAGGAAGTAAAATCATTGTGACAGGAGATGAGTCGCAAGTAGATTTGCCACAGACGCAGCGAAGCGGGTTGACTGATGCCATGAACGTTTTGAAAGAAGTAGAAGGAATAGCGACCGTGAAGTTTGACAAGCGTGACATTGTTCGTCACCGACTTGTGCAACGGATTGTGGAAGCGTACGATAACAGACAAAAAAGAAGCGTGATCGAATGAAAAGTACGAAGAAATATCCCACGGTGGCGTTGATATATGATTTTGACGGAACGCTTTCGCCAAAGAACATGCAGGAGTATGACTTCTTGCAAGCGATTGGAATTAAGGACAGTTCGAAGTTTTGGGAAGAAAGCGAGGCACTGAGCAAGAAACAGGATGCCAACCACGTGCTTAGTTATATGTCGCTGATGCTTAAAAAGGCAAAGTATTCGGAGGTCAGCATTACCAGAGAAGCGTTTCAGAGGTTTGGGAAGAGCATTTCGCTGTATAAGGGCGTAAAGGAATGGTTTGAGTTGACAAGAAAGATGGGTGAGGAGATAGGCGTGAAGGTGTTGCATTATGTCAACTCGTCTGGGTTGAAGGAGATGATAGAAGGAACGGATATTTATAAGGAGTTTGAAGCCGTATATGCCTGCAGTTTTATGTATGACGCGAATGGCGTGGCGTATTGGCCGGCGGTTGCCGTTGATTTTACGGCGAAGACGCAAGTCTTGTTCATGATTAACAAAGGCATACGTCATATTTATGAGAACAGGAAAGTGAATCGATTCATGCCAGAAGCGGATCGCCCGATACCATTTCGTCACATGATTTATTTCGGTGATGGGGAAACGGACATTCCATGCATGAGATTGGTCAAGGAACAAGGAGGAAATGCAATCGCCATCTTTGCGAAAGGGAACAATGCGAAACGTCAGGCGGCAGAAGAATTGGTAAGAGACGCCCGTGTGAATTTTGCATGTGTGGCAGATTATACGAAAGGGAAAGAGATATATAAGACGGTTGAGACCATCCTAAGACGAGTGAAAGTAGAATGGGACTTCCAGAATATGCGTCAATCAAATTTAGACAGATTCAAATAAAGAAATAAAACATAAAAACGTTAGAAAAATGAATGCATTAACAAGTACGGATTTTCACTTTGAGGGACAAAGTGGCGTTTATAATGGTAAGGTTAGGGATGTCTATTCAGTAGGAGACAAGTTGGTAATGGTCGCTACGGATCGCATTTCGGCCTTTGATGTTGTTTTGCCCAAAGGTATTCCTTTTAAGGGACAGATATTAAATCAAATAGCGTCAAAGTTTTTGGATGCTACATCTGATATTTGTCCCAATTGGAAGCAAGCGACCCCAGATCCTAATGTGACGGTAGGTATTCGTTGTGAAGGCTTTCCTGTTGAGATGATTGTCCGAGGATATTTGTGTGGAAGCGCATGGCGAGCATATAAAAGCGGCGTGAGAGAGATTTGCGGTGTGAAATTGCCAGAAGGAATGCGCGAGAACGAAAAGTTTGCGGAACCAATCATTACTCCAACCACGAAGGCGGAGATAGGGGAGCATGACGCGGACATTTCGAAGGAAGAAATTATATCTAAGGGCTTGGTAAGCGCTGAGGATTATGCCGTGATTGAAAAATACACGATGGATTTATTCAAGCGCGGAACGGAGATTGCCGCAAAACGTGGTTTGATATTAGTAGATACGAAATATGAGTTTGGAAAAGCCAATGGAACCATTTATTTGATGGACGAGATTCATACGCCAGACTCTTCTCGTTATTTTTATAAAGAGGGGTATGAGGAGCGTTTTGAAAAAGGCGAAGCTCAAAAGCAATTGAGCAAGGAGTTCGTTCGTGAGTGGTTGATGGATAATGGATTCCAAGGTAAGGAGGGTCAACAAGTGCCAGAAATGACAGATGCGGTTGTTGAAGGAATTACGGCACGTTATGTGGAACTCTATGAGAACATCACGGGCGAAAAGTTTGAGGGTAAGTCAGATGAAGATATTGCTGCAAGAATTGAGAAAAATGTGAAGGCATATCTTAATTCGTAAGAAAAGTTTCTTATCTTTGCAGCCGCAAAAAAGGGGAAGTGATATGTGCTTCTTCTTATTCGGAGAGGTGGTAGAGTGGTCGATTACAGCGGTCTTGAAAACCGCCGTACCGAGAGGTACCGGGGGTTCGAATCCCTCCCTCTCCGCAAATGACAAAAAGGAATTGACGTTATGCCAATTCCTTTTTTGTTATTTTTCTTTATATATTTTGTCTTGACGGCACGTTCCAGTTCTATTCGTTGAAGGATAGCGGCATAACGGACATGCTCGCTGCCGGCGTTTCATCGGCGTTCGTGCAGGGTCAAGCGGATCATCACGACTTAGCCACGACTTCCGTTTACGCCCACACCCGGACAAAGGAAAGTTTCAACCAGTTGCGAAATTTTCGCTCGTAGGTGTATCGAATTAAAAACTTTGTCCATCTTTGCGATGGACTAGTCACTATTAATAAGGGACTGAACGGAATATACATTCCGGCTTCTTGTTAATAAACAGGTCAGACAAAGCCCCTATAAAGGGGCTTTTGTTATAAATGTAGAGGTAAAAAGGCGCAAAAAAGAAACGGGCGAAACAAACAGAAGTTTGTCTCGCCCGTTTTTGAGTTTAGGTTGGTTTCTATTAGATAAGGTTGATGAAAACCTCTTTGTCGGCTTCGGAAACATTGAGTTTCCCTTCACGAGCCAACCAACCGATGGCAGCAAAGATTTGCTTGTCGTTCAATTTGGTAGCCTTCTTCACGTCCTTTACAGATGAAAGTCCATTGGAGAGTGCTTGCCAAACCTTTCCAGCGTTTACGCCAATTTCTTCTACGTTCATTTTTTTTGATTGTTTAATTATTTGATTTTTCAATTTTATTCGGTGTTGGAAAAAGAAAGGCTTTTCTCACTCCGAAAATTGCCGCAAAGTTAGATATATTTTCCAAAATAGTCAAGAGACAAAGTTTGTTTATATTGTTAAAACAGAGTGCCTCAAGTTCAATTCATAAAAGATTGTTTTTTGTTTTGTTCAAGATTGTTTTTTGTTTTGTTCAAAATCGTTTTTTGTTTTGTTCAAAATCGTTTTTTGTATTGAATACTATATGTGTTATTGACGTGGTTGAAAAAAATGTTATGATTAATAAAGAGGGATAAGCGATGCAAGGTGTTCATTTGTATGACGTGCTAAAATGTTTGTCAAAAAAAAGAATTAAGAGTGAAGAAAAGGGAAAAAAACAGTTGAATTCTGCAAAAGAAATAGATTATCTTCCTTTGTTATCGAGAATAATTCGTTACGTTTGTACATATAAAAATAATTAAGATACAATTCAATTGAATAAGAATGGAAAATAGAACCAAGGTAGTTCTTGCGGATAAGAAGAGAACAAACAAGTGGTTATCTGAGCGTTTGGAGTGTTCGCCGACTACCGTGAGTAAGTGGTGTACTAATGTCAGTCAGCCACCAATGGAAACCTTTGTCAAGATAGCGAAACTTCTCGAGGTCGATATTAACGAATTGTTGAGGATAGAAAAATGCAAGAAATAAGTGGATATGGCGAAGATTATTAAAGAAAAGGCAATAGAAGAAGCGTTATGGGAATCGGCCAATAAGCTACGCGGTTCCGTGGAACCATCGGAGTATAAGCATGTGGTACTGAGTCTTATCTTCCTGAAATACGCACACGACCGCTTCACGGAGCGGCGTAATGAACTTGTGGCTGAAGGCAAGGAGGCATTTGCAGACAACCCCGTGTTCTATAATGCGAAGAATGTCTTTTATCTGGAACCTGAAAGCCGTTGGGATTATCTGATTGAAAATGCCAAGCAGAATGATATTGCCATTAAGATAGACAAGGCATTGGCGAAAGTGGAGCAGAGCAACCCTACGCTAAAAGGAGCCCTGCCCAGCAACTACTATGCTGGTCTGTCACTTGACCGCACAAAGCTTGCGGCATTGCTTGATGAAATCAATAAGATTGATACGCTGAAAGACCCTGAGAATGATCTCATCGGTCGTGTATATGAATACTTCCTCGGTAAGTTTGCCATTGCAGAAGGTAAGGGTAAAGGTGAATACTATACGCCTAAGACCATCGTCAATCTGATTGCCGAGATGATTGAACCTTATCGTGGCAAAATCTACGACCCTTGTTGTGGTTCTGGCGGTATGTTTGTGCAGAGCATGAAGTTTATCGAGGCGCATCACGGTAACAAGCGCGACATCTCGGTCTATGGACAGGAATATACCAATACCACTTACAAGCTGGCAAAGATGAACCTTGCCATTCGTGGTATTGCCTGCAACCTCGGCGAAATGGCTGCCGACACATTCCATAACGACCAGCACAAAGACCTGAAGGCTGATTTCATCATGGCAAATCCACCATTCAACCAGAAGGCATGGCGTGCAGAAAACGAACTGAAGGATGACCCACGCTGGGCTGGCTACGACGTGCCACCTACAAGCAATGCCAACTATGGTTGGATTCTGAACATCGTCTCAAAACTCTCTGCCAACGGAACGGCTGGATTCCTTCTTGCCAATGGAGCGTTGAGTGGTGACGGCACAGAATTGGAAATACGCAAGCAACTGCTTCAGAACCATTTGGTGGAGGCAATTGTTATCTTGCCGAGAAACATGTTCTATTCTACGGACATCAGCGTGACGCTTTGGATTCTGAATAACAACAAGAAGGCTCGTACGGTGGAGCAGAACGGTAAGATGGTGAAATATCGCAATCGTGAGGACGAGGTGCTGTTCATCGACTTGCGCCAATGGGGAGAGCCGTTCGAGAAGAAATACATCCAGTTCTCTACGGAGCAGATACAGCAGATAGCCGAGAACTTCCACAATTGGCAGCGTGTAGGCTATGAAGAGACGTATCATAATGAACCAGAATATTGCTACTCAGCCACCCTCGACGAGATTGAAAAGAAGGGTTGGAGCCTTGTTCCAAGCAAGTATATTGAGTTCAAGAATCGTGACGAGCAGATAGACTTCGACACCAAGATGAAGCAACTGCAAGCAGAAATGCGCGACCTCTTGCAGCAGGAAGAAGAGAGCAAACAGCAGTTGAAAGAACTCTTTGAGAAGTTAGGTTATGGACTCGAATAATCAAATCATCATATACCAGACAGAGGACGGGCAGACGCAAGTGGATGTCCGTCTGGAGAACGAGACTGTGTGGCTGACGCAGGCTCAGATGGCAGAGTTGTTTGAGAAGACCCCTCAGAATATCACAATGCATATTGGAAATGCATACAAAGAAGGGGAACTTGAAAAAGAATCAACCTGTAAGGAATACTTACAAGTTCATCAAGAGGGCAAGAGGAAAGTATCTCGTATGGTTAAATATTACGACCTTGATGTTATTATTTCTGTTGGCTATCGTGTTAAGAGCAAACGTGGTACAGCTTTCCGTATCTGGGCACGAAAAGTCTTGAAAGAATACCTTGTTAAAGGTTATGCCGTCAATGAGCGACTTCGCAAGGAGCAGATTGGTGAGTTGCGTCAACTGGTTGGTATGCTCGGGCGCACCATACAGAGTCAGCCGCTGCTCTCTAATGATGAGACCAATGCCCTATTTGAGGTGGTGACAGACTATACTTATGCCCTCGATACTCTCGACAACTACGACTACGAGCGACTTACAATCAATAAAACCACAAAAGAGGAGCCGTTCCATGCCACTTACGAGAATGCAATGGAGGCTATCAACGGCTTGCGTGAGAAATTCGGTGGCTCTGTTCTCTTTGGCAACGAGAAGGACGACTCCTTCAAAAGCAGCATCGGACAGATTTACCAGACCTTTGGCGGTGAAGAACTCTATCCCAGTGTGGAAGAGAAAGCCGCCATGTTGCTCTATCTTGTCACCAAGAACCACTCATTCAGCGACGGTAACAAGCGCATTGCCGCCACGCTGTTCCTTTGGTTCCTGAACAATAACGGAATCCTGTATAATCCTGACCATACGAAGCGCATTGCCGATAACACTCTCGTCGCTATGACGCTGATGATTGCCGAGAGCCGAACGGAAGAAAAGGATGTCATGGTGAAGGTTGTTGTCAATCTGATAAACAAAAACAACGATGAGTAAAGTAACATACAAACGATTAGGCGACTATATACGACCGGTAGATGTACGTAATCGAGGCTTGAAGGTACACTTGTCTCAAGGTATTTGCAATGCTAAGTATTTTCAGAATCCAAAGCAAGTTGCAGATAATCCTGAAACGCACAAAGTCGTTAGAACAGGGCAGTTTGCATATAATAGAGCAACAACAAGAAATGGGGAAAAAATCTCAATCGCTTTAAGAGAGGGACCAGATTGCACTGTGTCTTCAGCTTATCAAGTGTTTGAAGTCGTGGATGAAAACCTATTAAATCCCAAATACCTGATGATGTGGTTTAAACGACCAGAATTTGACAGATTAGCCATATACTATTCACATGGAAGTGCGCATGAGTTTTTTGAGTGGGAGGCAATGTGTGATGTCATGTTCCCCATCCCCTCCATCACTCGTCAGCGTGAAATCGTGTCAGAATACGAGACGCTGACGCGCCGCATCCGTCTCAACAATCAAATGATTCAGCACCTCGAAGCCACTGCCCAAGCACTCTACCGCAAAACCTTCGTCGACAACATCGACAAAGAAAACCTGCCTGAAGGCTGGAGAATGGGAACACTGAGTGAAGTGGCTAACTGTTTTGATTATAAGCGCCGCCCGTTGGCTGCTTATGATAGATTGGGCATGGAAAAGAAGTATCCATATTATGGGGCAGCATCTTTAATGGATTATGTAGACAATTACATATTTGATGGAACATATATTTTAATGGGAGAGGACGGAACAGTCATTAACGAAGATAATACTCCTGTTATTCAATATGTTTCAGGAAAGTTTTGGGTTAACAACCATGCTCATATATTGAAAGGAATCAATGGATTCGATGAAAACCTCTTGTATCTAATCTTGAAACATTCAAAAGTTAATGAATATGTAACAGGTGGGGTCCAAGCGAAAATTAATCAAGAGAATATGATGTCTATTTCTGTTCTTATTCCAACTTCTGGCATTGTTTCTGAGATAAAAACATATCTTAGTCCAATATTTGATTCCATACAAATAGGAAAACAAGAAAACGAGAAACTAACCGAATTACAGTCTTTGCTCTTGGCGAAGATGGGGAGGTAAAACGATATAAAATGGATAAAAAAGTGAAAAAACAAGAAACTGAATTTCCTCGATTTTTAGAAAACAAACCTTGTGGACAAGATCTGTTTGAAGGGAAATCGCATGAATCAGTAGCACAAAACATTGCAAATATAATTGCGAAAAATAATGCTAATATTATTGGAATAGATGGAGGTTGGGGATCCGGGAAATCCAATATGGTCAATTTAATTAAGGGGAAATTGGATTCTAATAAATTCCATTTTTTCATTTATGATGCTTGGGGGCATCAAACAGATTTCCAGCGACGTTCGATTTTAGAAAATTTAACAAGTTTCCTTGTGGATGATGAAAAAATATTAGATAAGAAAAAATGGAATGCAAGGCTACTTCAATTACTTTCAAGAAAAAGGAGTGTAGGGTCTAAAATAGTAAAAGAGTTAAGTGCTGTATCCAAAGTAAGTGCCATTATAGCATTTGCAATGCCGATTTTGGTTTTCTTTAATGGCTTAATAAATGATAATCTTTTCAAACTCATCTATTGGGGTATCATTATAGTTCTTTCGCTGATATTGCTATTATATTTACAGGTAAGAAATATGAAAAAGTATGGACAACCTGTTAGCTTTTCCTGTATCCTACACGAACTTTTTTATTCATATATGGACTATACCAATGAAAAAAGTAAGGATAGTATAGAGCAATCCATGAAGTATGAAACCATTTATGATGAGGAACCGTCCACTCGTGATTTTAAGAATTGGATGAAAGATATTGACAAAGACATTAAAAATCACAATTTAATAATTGTCTTTGATAATATGGACAGATTACCCAGAGAAAAAGTCCAAGAATTATGGTCTGCAATTCATACTTTTTTTGCTGATGAGGATTACAGCAATATAAAAGTTCTTGTTCCTTTTGACAGACAACACATTATCACTGCTTTTAAAAATGAGGATGATGAGACAGGCAACTGCTTTGGCAATGATTTCATTAACAAAACTTTTGATGCCGTCTATAGAGTATCACCTCCGATAATGTCTGATTGGAAAGATTTCTTTGCCCATCGTTGGGAAAAAGCATTTGGCACAAAACCAGACAGCAAAGTAACGCAAATTTACGACCTTCTTTCGGATTCAATAACCCCAAGAGAGATTATCGCGTTCATCAATGAATTTGTTTCTATAAAGCAAATATCGGATAAATCAATTCCCGATGAATATATTGCCTTATTTATCAAAGGGAAGGAAAAAATGTCTGCTAATCCTAAAGAAGAAATCCTTAATCCAACATATTTGGGAGCAATGGATTTTATGTATAAGAATGACCCAGACTTGTCCAAGTATATGTCGGCATTATATTATCAATTGCCAGCAAATAAAGCATTGGATATTGTTTATACAGAAACCTTAAAGAAAGCATTGGACAATAACGATATAGATCAAATAAGAGCTATTCAAGCCCAACCCAATGTATTTTATTCAATACTGGAGAATGCCATTACCAGCATAACTAACATACCGAATTCGGTAGCAGTTCTTAATCAATGCTTCGCTAATGAAAACAACGAACAAACAAAATTAGCTTGGGATTGCATATATAAACGTGAAAATGGGCGAGAAATAATAAATCCCTTACAAGAATATCAAAAGATATTGATACAACATATCTCAAATAAAAATGAGTACTTGAAAAAGTTGGTTAATGGTTTTTATAAACTGCAAGATATTGATGTCATTAACTATTACGATAGTATTCGACAATTGTCTGAAATTGAAGGAATTAATCCTTTTGAATATCTGGTAGAGAAAGTGGTAGATGCTGAGTCCTTTATTGAATTTGTCGAACAGGCTAAAGAAACTTACAATCAGTATAAGATTGTATGCAAGCAAGATGATTTAAATGGATATTTGTCTGGGTTAAATGTTGACCAGTTGGTAGCCCTAAGAGCTATTCCCTTTATAAAAAACGAATATGATTTAACGGCATATTCGGACCACTTAGTCTCATTGGTTGATGTTAACGTTGGTAAAAAAGAAAATATCAGAATCATATATGAAAAACTAAAAGAAATAGAACGTCCGATTGAAAAGAAACTCTCAGATGCTCAAATTCACACGTTCTTTAGCAATACTAAAGAAAATGATGATTTTTATTACGACCTGATATGTATGCGAATTTCTCGTTTAAATAGTTTCTATCCCAATTTTCAGAATGCATTTAATACTGTAATGAATAAAATCGAGGATGATTTTGTGGAAAATATAGCAGAGAGAATAGAATATTATATTAATTATGGCGATATCCTCTTGAATGTAGGCAACATGAATTATCCATTGTTTAATGAGGTTGCCAAAAAACTGACAGAAAATAGTTATGGAGTATCTAAAATAGATGTCATTTCGGTACTTCAAAAATATGATGTGATTAAAAGCAACTTGGCTATTGATGCAAACTTGTTGTTAGGGCGTTTGAATGAATTGTACGACGAAACTTTAGTAAATATTACAACAGATGATATTAGAATAATTCCAATCATTTTCTTTGAGGATTCGGTAAAAGTTGAAAATAACCTCACGATTCATTGTTTGAGAATCGCAGAAACATATCTGAATGGTAAAGCAAAAGAAAACTGGAAGCAGTCAATTGTCGAAAACGATAAAGACACGAAAATTCTGTTGATTACTAAGTTTGATATTCAAACTTGTTTTGATGCTTTTAAAGAGTTGCTTGTTGAAAAGGCCAAAGGTAATTGTGATGGATTATCAAAAGAAATAGTTGCTGACATGATTGAACTATTTGAATCAAATAGGCGAGAGTTGTTATCAGCATTTAATGATGTTAGAGATTGTTTCTGCGGTGGTTCTTGTACTATGACTAAAGAGTTGTTTGATTTTTATGGGGAATGGTTGTTGAAATACTCTAAACTTGAGGAGAACACATCAACTTTGAGAACTATCTTTCCTTCAGCTGTTCTTGATAAGAATGAGAATGTTCAATTAATACTGAAAAACAAAGACAAAATGGTAAGAATTGTTGAGAAAGCTGGTGATGAAAACAAAGATTTTAAGGATAAAATAAAATCATTGTTGGAAAGTAATCATAAAGATTCTGAAGACTTTAAAGAGTTTGCAAAAGCCATTGGAGTTGAGTTGTCTTTTGTTGATAAAGCAAAAAGTTTTTTGGGGAGCTAAAAGCAAAGATTAAAAAAAACACAAATGAACGAAATCCAATTCATACTATATCAATTGCCTGAGGAGGAGGGTAAGGTGCAGGTGGTCATCAAAGATGAGACCATTTGGGCTACGCAGAAAGCGATGGCTCAACTCTTTGATTGTTCCACAGACAACATCGGTCTTCATCTAAAAAATATATTTGCCTCCGGCGAACTGGACAAAGATTCAGTTACCGAGAAAATCTCGGCAACTGCAGCCGACGGAAAGAACTATCTTACCACGTTCTATTCCCTCGATGCTGTCATTGCTGTCGGCTACCGCGTCTCATCGGCAAGAGCCACCAAGTTCCGTATCTGGGCTACAAAAGTATTGAACGAGTTCATTCGTAAGGGCTTTGTGCTGGATGACAATCGGCTAAAACAAGGTGAAAAGGTGTTCGGAAAAGATTATTTCCGTGAGTTGTTGGAAAGGGTTCGCTCCATCCGTGCCAGCGAACGACGTATCTGGCAACAGATCACCGACATCTATGCGGAATGTAGTATCGATTACGATAGGAATTCTTCCACGACCCATGATTTCTATGCTATGATTCAGAACCGTTTCCACTATGCTATCACAGGGCAGACTACTGCGGAAATCATCTACACAAAAGCCGACCACAAGAAAGCCAACATGGGATTGACAACGTGGAAAAACGCTCCAGACGGCAGAATACTAAAGTCGGATGTGTCAGTCGCAAAGAATTACCTGTCGGAGCAGGAAATCAGAAAGTTGGAACGTGCTGTAACAGGTTTCTTTGATTATATAGAAGATCTTATTGAAAATGAAAACACATTCGATATGTCTCAATTCTCAGACAGCGTGAATGCCTTTCTTACTTTCAGAAACTACAAGATATTGAAAGAAAAAGGAAGTGTGTCAAAAGCGGAAGCTGATGCAAAAGCTGAGAGTGAATATGATATATTCAACAAGACTCAACCCATTATTTCCGACTTCGACAAGGAAATCAAACGATTGAAAGGAAAATAACCTATGTCCCACTTTAACGAACATACGCTGGAGATGGCCATCATGGAACTGTTTGAACAACAGGGCTACAGTTACGTGGATGGCGAGACGATACATAAGGAGCAGACGGAGGTGCTGCTGCGTGATGACTTGCGGATGTATCTGAGGGACAGATATGCCCAAGAGGGAATCACACCCTTGGAGGTGGAGCGAGTCATTGCGAAGCTGACGGCAGACAATGGCGCTCCGCTCTACGAGCAGAATGCACAGACGTATCGACTGATGACGGAGGGCTTCGCCATCAAGCGTGAGGATGCCTCCCTGCCAGACTTGTTCGTAGAAGTGATCGACTTTAAGGATGTTGACCGAAATATCTTCAAGATTGTCAACCAACTGGAGATAAAGGGGCTGGAGCGACGTATCCCTGACGGTATCGTCTATGTGAATGGCTTGCCCGTAGTGGTATTGGAGTTCAAGAGTGCCGTGAAGGAAGACACCACCATCATGAATGCCTACACGCAACTGACAGTGCGCTATCGCAGGGATATTCCAGAACTGTTCCGCTATAATGCTTTCGTGGTCATTAGCGATGGTGTGAACAATAAATATGGCACGCTGTTTACACCTTACGAGTTCTTCTATGCCTGGCGCAAGGTGGAGCGCACAGACAAGGCGAACGACGGCATCAACTCCCTGCATACCATGATGGCAGGGTTGTTCCGTAAGGAGAGACTGCTGAGCGTGATGAAGGACTTCGTATTTTTCCCTGACACCTCAAAGAGTGAAAGGAAGATAGTTTGTCGCTATCCGCAGTTCTTCGCCACACACAGGCTTTACGAAAACATCTTGGAGCATTCGCATATCAACCTGCATGGTGACGGAAAGGGCGGCACATACTTTGGCGCAACAGGCTGTGGCAAGAGCCTCACGATGCTGTTCCTAACACGTATGTTGATGCGTAGCCGCCATTTGGCAAGTCCTACCATCGTTCTGATTACTGATCGAACGGACCTGGACGACCAGCTATCGGCACAATTCGTGAATGCCAAGCAGTTTATTGGCGATGAGACAGTAGTGAATGTCGAGACGCGAGAAGAATTAGGCAAGAAGTTGAGAGGACGAAAGAGCGGAGGAGTGTTCCTTACGACTATACAAAAGTTCAGCGAGGACATTAACCTGTTGTCCGACCGTGCCAATATCATTTGCATATCAGACGAAGCCCACCGTTCGCAGACGAATGTGGAACAGAATGTCACCATTACCGAAAAAGGCGTAAAGCGCAGCTATGGCTTTGCCAAGTATCTGCACGACTCGTTGCCTAATGCCACATACGTGGGCTTCACGGGAACACCTATTGATGCAACGATAGATGTGTTTGGCGATGTGGTGGACAGCTATACCATGACAGAATCGGTGGCTGATGGTATCACTCGTCGTATCGTCTATGAAGGAAGAGCTGCCAAGGTGTTTGCCGACCACAAACAATTGGAGGCGATAGAGGCATATTATAAACAATGTGAAGAACAAGGTGCCAATGAGTACCAGATTGAGGAAAGTAAGAAGGCTGTGACGCAGATGAACAAGATTCTGGGTGATCCGAACCGATTGGCTGTGGTGGCAAAGGATTTCATAGAGCACTACGAAAAGCGAATAGAGGAAGGAAGCACCGTTTGCGGTAAGGCAATGTTTGTATGCTCCAGTCGCGAAATAGCCTATGACCTGTATAAACAGATTATTGCCTTACGCCCCGAATGGGAAGAGAAGATTGGCTCTGAGGACCAAACCCCTGTTGAGCGCATCCGATTGGTGATGACTCGTGAGAAGGACGATGATCCGAAACTGCGTGAACTAATCGGTTCAGACGAAGACCGCAAGGCACTGGATGTACTGTTTAAGAATCCAAACTCTAACTTCAAGATTGCTATCGTCGTGTCTATGTGGATAACGGGCTTTGACGTGCCTTGTCTCGACACGATGTATATAGACAAACCACTGCAGAAACACACGTTGGTACAGACCATTTCGAGGGTGAACCGTGTGTATGAGGGTAAGGATAAAGGACTGGTGGTTGACTATATCGGTATCAAGAGCAACATGAACAATGCGCTGAAACAATATGCCGGTGGTGGTGATATGGGTGATAACGTGGAAACCGTCGAACAGAGTGTGACGATGGTGAAAGACGAGTTGGATATCCTGCGCAGGATATTCCATACCTTCGATTTCGGCAAGTTCTCAACGGGAACACCATTGGAACAGTTGGAATGTCTGAAACATGCGGCTGAGTTCGTGCAGGCTACGGAGAAATCACAAAATCAGTTTATGGGACATGCCAAGAAACTGAAATCTGCTTTCAATCTCTGTTCCAACCATGAGGCAATCAGCGATAAGGATCGTGAGGACATACATTTCTTTACGGGAGTAAGGTCTATCATCTACAAACTGACAAAAGGTGATGCTCCCGATGCCTCGCAGATGAATCGCAGGGTGAGCCAGATGATTGCAGAAGCCTTAAAGTCGGACGGAGTGGAGGAAGTAGCTCAGGTGAATGCGAATACAAAGGACCTGGACTTGCTGAGTGAAGACTATATGACGAGGCTGGAGAAACTGAAGTTGCCTAATACGAAGGTGAAACTGATGGAAAAACTGCTTCGGACTGTCATTACCGACTTCAAGAAAGTCAATAAGATGAAGGGCGTGGATTTCACGAAGCGCCTGAATGCGTTGGTGCAGCGATATAACGACCGTAGTGACAATGCCGTGTTTGCCGAAGAAGTGCTCAATGAAGTAGCCAAGCAGATGGCAGAACTGCTGAAGGAAGTAAACAAGGAGAAGAAGTCGTTTAAAGACTTAGGCATTACCTACGAGGAAAAGGCTTTCTATGATATTCTGAAAGAGATAGCTCATAAGTTCGGCTTTGAATACCCAGAAGACAAACTGCTGACGTTGGCCGCTGCCGTAAAGAAGATGGTGGATGGCAAGTCTAAATATACTGACTGGGCCAATCGTTCTGACATCAAGGCAGAGTTGCAGATGGACTTGATTCTGATATTGGCAAAACATGGTTACCCTCCTGTTCCGCAGGACGAGGTATTCAAGGAAATCTTTGAACAGGCGGAGAACTTCAAGAAATATGAGCAAGCAGATGGAGAGGAAACGGGGAAAGCGGATTCCATCTCCATGTATCCTCCATTAGAGGAAGAAAAAGGAATGCTGATGGCGGCGGAGGATATGACTTATGACGTATGATTAATACGGTGTCGTGAAAGATTACAAGTCTCCAAATGGTATAATGACCAAGTAGGGTGTGGATGGGAGAAGGTGAGAGGAGATAATCAGCGTGTCACTCGAAGCGGATGGTTTTGGCAGGGGAGATTTTTGCGATGATGTAGGAGGGGAGGAGGAGCATCAGGAGCGCAATGAGGAACGTGCCGACGTTGATGAGCAGGAACGCAAGGAGGTTGAACTCCATGGGAACGAAGTCAACGTAGTAGGTGGCCGCATCGAGCGGAATGACGTGGGTCAAAGATTGTATGACGATGACGGTCAAGGCGATGACGTCGCCAATGAGCATGCCCTTGCCGATGAGCAGGGAAGCCTGAAAGAGGAAAATCTTGCGTATGGACCAGTCTTGCGCCCCCAGAGCCTTGAGCACGCCAATCATGGTCGTACGTTCAAGTATGAGGATGAGCAGTCCGCTAATGACATTGAAGCCAGCCACGAGAATCATAAGCGTGAGAATAATCCAGACGTTCACGTCAAGCATGTCAAGCCAAGCGAACACTTGCGGGTTGAGTTGTTCGACGGTGAGGGGGAGCAGGGCGCTGCCATCGGGTTGGAGACGGTTAGCCACCAAGGCGTAGATGCGGTCGGCAGTGGGTTGGAGCGCGTCGTATTGATCCAAACGGATTTCAAATCCGCTGGCTTGGGTAGAGTCCCAATCGTTGAGTCGGCGCACTTGGTCCAATTGACAAAGGATGAATTTCTTGTCATGTTCCTCGAAGTGGGTGCAATAGATGTCACTGACATGGAACTTGCGCCCTCGGATGCCGTCTTCGTTAACGAAGTAAGCCAGGTAGGAGTCGCCCACCTGCAAATCCATGAGATTGGCGAGGTATTGCGAAACAATGCTGCCTTGTGGGTCGGAAATGGTGTCACCCAAGTTGTCAATGCCTTTCAGAATGATGCCTTGGACGTTTTCGTCGGTTTTGAGAATGCCGGGTTTTGTGGCAAAGGCGTTGACGGACTGGACGTGGTTGATGTCGAGTAGTGACCGTTTGAGCGCGGGTGTGACGGCGATGGGCTTAGTCTCGAAACTGGAGTTGTTGTCGTAGTTGGTGATTTGGATGTGGCTGCCAAAGTCAATGACCTTGTCACGAATGGTGTGTTTGAATCCGAGCACGATGCTTACGGAGAGCATCATGACCAGGAGTCCGAGCGCAATGCCGACGGTGGCGATGCGAACCGCAGGGCGTGAGATGGTTCGTTTGCCTCGTTGGTCGAAATGAAGTCGCTTGGCTATTTCAAACTCCAGATTCACGTGAATGGTGTCGTTGTCTTAAAGTTTGTTGTAGGCTTCAAGAGCCTTTTCGAGCACGACAAGCGCTTTTTGAATGTCTTCCTTGTTGATGGCGTAGGCGATGCGCACTTGGTCTTTGCCCAGTCCCGGTGTGGTGTAGAAGCCCGTGCCCGGAGCCATGAAGATGGTAGCCCCTTCATATTCGAACTCATTGAGACACCACTTGCAGAACTTATCACTGTCGTCAATAGGGAGTTTCGCCATGGTGTAGAACGCTCCCATGGGGATAGGGGAATAGACGCCAGGGATGCGGTTGAGACCGTCGATGAGCACCTTGCGTCGTTCAACAAACTCGTCGTAGGTGTTGCGCAAGTATTCCGGATCAACGTCAAGTGACGCTTCAGCCGCAATCTGTCCAATGAGCGGAGGGGAAAGCCTTGCTTGGCAGAATTTGTTGACCGTCTTTTGTAATTCTTTGTTCTTGGTGATGAGGGCTCCGATTCGTATGCCGCACTCGCTGTAGCGTTTGGAGACGGAGTCGATGAGAACGACGTTGTCTTCGATGCCCGTGAGGTGGAATGCGGAAATGTAAGGCGAAGAGGTGTAGATGTATTCGCGATAGACCTCGTCGGAGAACAGGTAGAGGTCGTATTTCTGAACCAAGTCACGGATTTGGTTCATCTCCTTGCGCGTATAGAGATAGCCCGTAGGGTTGTTCGGGTTGCAAATCATGATGCCTTTGGTCTTAGGACCAATGAGTTCCTCGAACTTCTCGACGCTCGGGAGAGCAAAACCCTCCTCGATGGAACTCGGGATGGTTCGGATGACGGCACCCGCACTGATGGCGAACGCCATGTAGTTGGCGTAGGCAGGTTCGGGAACTATGATTTCGTCACCGGGGTTGAGACAAGCCATGAACGCAAAGAGAACCGCTTCGCTGCCTCCCGTGGTGATGATGATGTCATCCGCCGCCACGTTGATATTGTATTTCGCATAGTAGCCGACCAACTTCTCTCGAAAAGAGCGAAAACCCATGCTCGGACTGTATTCAAGCACCTTGCGGTCGATGCTGCGAATGGCGTCGATGGCGCATTGTGGTGTCGGAAGGTCGGGTTGTCCGATGTTGAGGTGATAGACATGGAGTCCGCGTGCTTTGGCACTATCACTGAAAGGAACTAATTTGCGAATCGGTGAGGCGGGCATTTGGACGCCTCGGTTTGAAATTTTAGGCACGGTGATGTTTCGGTTAGATTTTAATTGGAAAACCGTTGTTTCCCCTTCAAGAACGCGAAGATAAAAAAAGGACTAACTTATTGCAAAAAAAAGTATTTTCGCGGTGGGAGGATAATATAGACATGATTTCATTTTCGTTGTGCCTGCTCTTCTTGGTAGCGGGTTATTTCATTTATGGGAAGTGGGTGGCACGGATGTTCGGAGCGGATGACCGTCCTACGCCAGCCGTCACGAAGGCGGACGGTATGGACTTTATCGTGATGCCCTACTGGAAGATTTTCATGATTCAGTTTCTGAACATTGCCGGCACGGGTCCGATATTCGGAACAATCATGGGTATGTGGTTCGGTCCGCAGGCTTATTTGTGGATTATTTTCGGATGCGTGTTCGCTGGAGCCGTTCATGACTATATGAGCGGCATGCTGTCCATGCGCAACGGAGGTGTCGGACTGCCCGAAATCATAGGTAAGTATTTGGGCAACAAGACTCGCATGTTGATGTTGATCTTCTCGGTATTGTTGCTGGTGATGGTGGGCGTGGTGTTCGTGTACAGCCCTGCGGTGATTCTGCAAGGAATAGGTCAGAACTTGACAGGCGAGGGGTCGTTTTTGGGCAACATCATGTTGTGGATAGTTGTGATTTTCTTGTACTATATCGTAGCGACGTTGTTGCCTGTGGATAAAATTATCGGTAGAATCTATCCGTTGTTTGCCATATCCTTATTGTTCATGGCATTAGCCTTGTTGATAGGTCTGTTTTACAGATGGCTGACAGTTCCTGACTTCAACTTGCCAGAACTGTGGGAAACGGGAGGGGCATGGAACGGCGGCATAGCAGGCGCACCTGCAGCGGACGGAGGTTTGCACAACATGGGACTCATATTGTGGGGCAAGGCGGACAAAGTGTTCCCGGCATTGTTCATCACGATAGCGTGCGGAGCCATTTCGGGATTTCATGCGACGCAGAGTCCGTTGATGGCACGATGCATGAAGTCTGAACGATATGGAACGTCCATATTCTATGGAGCGATGATTACGGAAGGAGTCGTGGCGTTGGTTTGGGCGACGGTGTCAAGTTACTTCTTCTTCTATGGCGGTTGGAAAGAAGTTGTGAAACCAGAAGTGGTGACGGCATTCTTGTCGCAAACGGAAGGCGGAAAGACCTTGATACAGTATTTTACCGCTCCGCAGGTGGTAAAGTTGGTTTGTGACGGATGGTTGGGAACCGCAGGCGGCGTGCTTGCGTTGCTTGGCGTGGTGGCGGCACCGATAACAAGTGGTGACACCGCATTCAGGAGCGCACGGTTGATAGTGGCGGACTTCTTGCATTTGGACCAGAAGCCGATGAACAAACGACTGTATATCTGTCTGCCAATGTTTGCCGCATCGGTTTTGATGCTTGTGTGGCAGTTGGAGAATCCAGATGGGTTCAACACGATATGGCAATACTTCGGATGGGCAAACCAAACTCTATCGGTCTTCACGTTGTGGGCGGTAACCGTCTATTTGGCATTGGAAAAGAAACCGTTTGTCATCACAATGATTCCAGCCTTGTTCATGACCGCGGTTTGCTCGACGTTTATCCTGATCTCGAAGAACGCCGCCGGGTTGTCACCTGTGATTGCCTACTCAATAGGGGGTGTTATCGTGGTGGTTGCCATTGTGTGGTTCAGCCTGTGGTATAGGAAAAACGTGAAGTAGGAGATATTGGAACTGAGATTTTGAAACGTATTGTCGGCTGGATGTGAAAATGTTTTATATTTGCACTCCCGAAACACGGCAATAGAAAGCGGGTGTAGCACATCGGTAGTGCAGTAGCTTCCCAAGCTACGGAGGGCGGTTCGACTCCGCTCATCCGCTCGAAGAGAAAAGTAGGTGTGAAAAAGTGTCACACCTACTTTCTTTTTTTTTATCTTTGAGCGATAATGCGAGAAATGGTAAAAAATGAAAAATAAGAGCATGATTGCCGTGGTAGCAGCTTTGTTTTTCTCCTTAACAGTTTTGACGGCACAGGCGGAGCAACTCGCCTTTCCTGGAGCGGAAGGTTTCGGACGTTTCGCCTCGGGCGGTCGCGGAGGAATCGTGTATTACGTAACGTCGTTGGCGGATTGTCCTGACAACGCATTGGTGGAAGGAACGCTGCGTTGGGCATTGAAGACGGGTGACACGTCGGAGCCACGTACCGTTCTCTTCAATGTGGCGGGAACAATACATTTGACATCAGTGCTGAAGTGCTCAACGAAAAATGTGTCTATCTTAGGTCAACGCGCATTGGGCGGCGGTATCTGCATCGCTGACCATGAGTTCAAGTTGAATGGTGCGGAAAATGTGATTATTCGTTACCTTCGTTTCAGAAAGGGTGACAATAGCAATGAGTCGGCGTTTGGCGTTGAGAACAGCAAGAATGTGATTATAGACCATTGCTCGTTTTCATGGTCGTCAGAAGAAAACGTGACGATGTATGATAACGACTCGACAACTCTGCAATGGACTATAAGTAGTGAGGCGTTGTATAACTCGGTCAACACGAAAGGCGCACGCAGTTATGGCGGTCAGTGGGGCGGAGAACATTCGAGTTTTCATCATAACCTATTCGCTCACTGCTTGAGGCGCGTGCCACAAGTGTATGGCGTAAGCAGCGGAGACAGCGACCCGACCACGCACGACTTCTTTGTGGATCAGGAGATGTATAACAACGTTGTCTATAATAGTAACGGCAGCGGAGAAAATGCCTATAACGGAAGACTGCACGCGCCAAACGTTCCGGCAGCGTACTTGAACGTGAATATGGCAAAGAACTATTACGTTTCAGGACCAGCCACTTATCAGTCGGGCGGAAAGCAGTATATCATGACCATATATAACCAAAATAGCGGTAGTGACGCATGCACTGGAATTAGCAAGTGGTATATAGAAGGGAACGAGCAGCAAATAAACTCCTACTGCAAATATTCGACAACAAATTTGAACAATTTGGCGATAGACAACTGGTTAAATGCCAGCAATACGGGAAGTAATCCTCGATTTGTGAATTTCAAAAGCGCATTGACGGCAAATGTTTCGATAGGTGGAACGGGTTCGTACACGGACTATAAAGCGGACGCACCATCGGTGAACAGCGGCATAGAAACAACGACAGCGGAGTTGGCGTACAGGGCAGTGTTGGCAAACGCGGGTGCGAGATTGCCGTTGACGGACAAAGTGGACACGCGCGTCATCAATGAGGCGGCAGGGAATGTCGCCCCCATATATCATGGGGATTTGCAACCGACATGGTTGGGAATCATTGACAGCCTGAACGACTTGAAGCCGGAAGGGGCGGGTGACGAATGGACCGCCTGGCCAGATTTGTCGGCAGAAGGAAACATGACTCCCATTGTTGATACGGACGGAGACGGAATGCCAGACGAATATGAAGACGCGAACGGATTTGACAAGTTGGACGCATCGGACGGAGCCGCCATCGCATCGAGCGGATATAGCAATCTGGAAGAATATCAAAATAGCGTGGTGAAGTGGATTCCTACCGCCGTTCATGAAACTGTGGCAAGTTCGGCGACTGTCAGGTTAGGATTGTTCGACTTGCAAGGTCGGCGGTTAAGAACGGAACCTAATGGCATTCCGTATGTGAAAGACGGAGAACTGCTGATGAAACAAGCGCGCTGAAAAAAAGGAACTAACGTAGGAAGGAAAGAGTCCAAAACATGAAAAAAAGCATATTGATAAAGATTGGGTTAGGAATTGTCTTGACGATTGGGATGGCATCGTGCGGCAATGGAGATAAGATGAATGAAAGCGACACGATAGATGTCCATTCGCCCGAGATAGCGAATGTCAAATATGAAGCGACATTGATAGAGAAGGTGGCGGATTCGATATTCATGAAGAATAACATATCCGTTGAATTGTATTACGAAAAAGTGGGCGGCGACGGAACCTTGTATAAAGTGGAGAATTATAATGGGTTAGACCCGGAAATCGTAAAGTCAAATTACAACGTGATACGTTATGAAGGTGGCGGAATCATGTATTTGGTCGAAATGCCAAATGCCAATGGTAAACCGTTTGAAAACGTGTACACGAGTATCTATTCAGAGACGGGAACGTTGCTTCGATTTGACCGAAAAAGTCTGTTTGCCGTTGAGGGGTTAAGTCAGTTCGTTGAGTCAAGCACCTACTATTTCGACAAGGGAGGAAATATCATAGAGAAGACGTACACGATAGTGGACTTGTTGCACTTGAAAAAACAGGTTGACGCAAAAGTGGCGGATGACAGTCCTGGAAGGATAGACTATCGGTATTATGTCACCGCAAAGGAGTTTTGTGCAGAACATCCATTCAAATAAAAAAAGAAAAAAAGAGGATGTCAGCGGACAAGAAATATGAATTGTTGAACAAGATAGACAACCCGTCGGAGTTGCGACAGATGGAGATAGGGCAATTGCCGGAGGTATGCTCAGAATTGCGGCAATATATTTTGGAAACCTTGTCATCACATCCAGGTCATTTGGCATCGTCGTTGGGAGCGGTAGAAATAGCCGTAGCCCTGCACTACGCCTTGAACACGCCGGAAGATCGCATCGTGTGGGATGTTGGACATCAGGCGTATGCGCACAAAATCTTAACGGGAAGAAGAGAAGCGTTTCGACATTTGCGCGAAAAAGGCGGTCCGTCAGGATTTCCGTTGCCATTGGAGAGTGAAAGTGACGCGTTCGTTGCCGGTCATGCCAGCAATTCTATTTCAGCCGCATTGGGAATGTCTGTCGCCGAAAAGATGTTGGGAACAAAGAGACGCGTGTGCGCTGTGATAGGTGACGGCGCCATGAGCGGTGGTCTTGCGTTTGAAGGATTGAACAACGCCGGAAGCGTGGATAACGACTTGTTGGTGTTGCTCAATGACAATCATCGTTCGATAGATGCGGCAAGGGGAGGAATGAGTCAATACCTGTTGGACATCACGACATCGAAAACGTATAACACGATTCGTTGGAAATTGTATCGTCTGGCGGTTCGGTTGCGACTGTTGGACCGACACAGGCGCGACCGAATCTTGCGTGCGGGAAATCGCATTAAAGCGGCTATAGGCAATCAGAAACACAATTTCTTTGAAAGCATGAGCGTGCGTTATTTCGGTCCCGTGGACGGGAATAACGTTGAGGAACTTGTAAGAGTTATCAGTAGAGTGAAGGACTTTAAGGGTCCGAAAGTCATTCACTGCTTGACAAAGAAGGGAAAGGGATATGCCCCAGCGGAACAGGACGTGACGACATGGCATGCGCCTGGATGCTTTGACGTGGAAACGGGCGAGCGAAAGAAATCGGCACCGCAAAAGAAGTGGCAGGACGTGATGGGAGAGACGCTGACGGAAATGGCTCGCGAGGATAAAAAAATAGTGGGTGTGACCGCCGCCATGATGAGCGGAACTGGTATGAGCCGCCTGCATGAGGAGATGCCGGAGCGAGTGTTTGACGTAGGCATAGCGGAAGAGCATGCCGTCACGTTCAGCGCAGGATTGGCGAAGGAGGGTTTGAAACCGTTTTGCGCCATATACAGCACTTTCCTGCAACGAGCGATTGACAATATCGTGCACGACTGCGCAATATTGAATTTGCCAGTCACATTATTGATAGATCGCGCCGGGGTGGTAGGGGCAGACGGCAGAACGCATCATGGCGCATTGGACATAGCCCTGTTGAGATGTGTCCCTAACTTGAGCATTTCCGCTCCGTCAGACGCGAGGAGTTTGAGAGCGTTGATGAATCTTGCACGTACCGGTGAGCATGGTTTGATGGCGATTCGCTATCCGCGTGGAACCTGCCAATGGATAGGGAATGATATGGATGGTGACATTGAATATGGAAAGGCACGAAGACTGATGGACGGGGATGACGTGAAGGTTGCCGTGTTGGCTCTGGGACCATCTGCAATGGAAGTTAGGGATGAATTGGTCGCACAAGGAAAAAAAGAAGTCGGTGTCTATGATATGATATGGGCAAAACCGATAGACGAAGCGTTGATTGAAGAATTGATCAATAGAGGTGTCAGACAGTTCATCACCATAGAAGACGGCGTGAAGATAGGCGGAATGGGAGAAGGGGTAGAGGTTCTTGTTTCATCGATGAATCAAGATGCGGAGGTGACTATCATAGCCTATCCAGACCAATTTGTGGGTCATGGGACTGTGGCAGAGCAGCGGAAGGAAATGGGAACGGACCTTCAAAGCATCATGGAAGCAATTGACACGGCGATAGAGAAAGTAAACAAAGAATAAAAATCAACTGGTTATGAGAATAGTGATATGCGGAGCTGGTGATGTCGGCCGATACTTGGCCGTCATGTTTGAAATGGAGAATCACGATATAACGGTGATGGACCTTGATGAAGATAAGTTAGAGCGGCTGAGAGAAAATTTAGAAGTCAATACGGTGATTGGAAACGCCACTGTCTTGAGTGACTTGATGGCGGCGGAGGTTCATAAGGCAGACTTGGTCGTAGCCGTGACAAAGAATGAGACGGACAACATGGTGTCGTGTTCATTGGCAAGCGGGTTGGGCGCCAAGAAGACGATAGCCCGCGTAGACAACAGGGAATATGTGCGGGAGGAGAACACGACACGCATACGGAAACTTGGAATAACGCAGATGGTTTATCCAGAATTGTCCGCGGCACGTGAGATAGTGGGTTCGATGAAGACGAACTGGCAACGACTGACCATGAGCTTTGGCGGCGGTGCGTTGGAGTTGATGGCGGTGAAATTGCGCGAGGACGCCGGAGTCTTGAATCAAGCGTTCAAGACGGGATTCATGAATCATGAGAAGTTTCGTGTCGTTGCCATCAAGCGAGGCGGAAAAACATTTAACCCGCAGGGGGACGATATGTTGATGGCAGGTGACATCGCATACATCATGTTGATGCCAACGGAAGAGAATCTGGAATTCACGAGAACGCAGTGCGGGAAAAACAGCAAACGGTATAAGGCGAATGTGGAGAGTGTCGTAATCATGGGCGGAGGTCGAGTTGCCGTGAATACCGCCCGACTGCTGATACAACGTCAGGAGAAAGACAAGAGCGCATTGGCAGTAAATTTGGAGAAATTAGGCATCAAGACGGAACGCGGTCGCAAGCGAGTCTTGATTGTTGAGAGAGATGAACATAGAGCTGCGGAATTGAAGTCGTTGTTGCCAGAGGTGGATGTCCTATGCGGTGACGCTCGGGATATGGACATGATGGAAAGGGAAGGCTTGGCGGACGCAGACGCTTTTGTCGCCTTGACAGAGAGCAGCGAGGCAAACATCATTGCTTGTTTGGCAGCGAAACAAAGGTTTGGTGTGGTCAAGACGATAGCGGAGGTGGAGAATAATGATTACATACAATTGGCGCAAAACCTTGATATTGGTACGATTGTCAATAAGAAGTTGATAGCGGCATCGAATATTTACCAGATGACGCTGAATGGAAGCGTGCAAAATGTCACTTTGGTGCCATTGTCGAGTGACGCTAAAGTGGTTGAATTCGAGGCGGCGGCAGGAAGCCGTATAACCAAAGGAAAAATTAAGGACATGGGCATCGGCAAGGGCGTGAATTTTGCCGGGTACGTGCGCAACGGGGTTGGATATGTGTGCAGTGGAGGAACTGAGATAGAGGCTGGAGACCATGTGGTCGTGTTTTGCTTGAAAGACAGTGTGCATGGTGTGGAAGGCTTGTTTAACTAAAAGAAAAGAATAGTCAGGCTCGTTACTATGAGATTCAATCTTCGATTAGTACTCAGGATAATAGGATTGCTTCTGATTATAGAGGCTGTTCTCTTGGGCGGGGTGTGCAGTGGTGTCGCATGGTATTATGGCGAGACGACAATATATGATTTCGCACAATCGGGCGCGCTCACTTTGGTTGTTGGTTTGGTCTTGTCATTGATAGGATGGGGATGCAGAAAGAATATCACTCGCAGGGAGGGTGTCGTGATAGTCACCTTCGTCTGGTTGGTGTATTGCGTGTTCGGTATGTTGCCGTTCTTGAGTTCGGGCGTGATGAGCAGGGTCGTTGACGCTTGGTTTGAAACGATGTCCGGATTCACGACGACGGGGGCATCGGTCGTGGAAAATTTGGATGAGTGGCCCCGTTCGTTGTTGTTGTGGCGCAGTCTGATGCAATGGTCTGGAGGTCTGGGAATTATTGTGGTCTGCTTGGCTTTGTTGCCCACGTTGGGATTCAGGGGCATGCAATTGTTTGGGTCCGATATACAGACAACCCCGCAGAAGGTTTCACGCCGTGTCAGCGAGTCGTCCAGACAACTGATTTTGATTTATATCGTGTTGACCGTGGTGGAGACCGTGTGTCTGAAAGTTGTCGGGATGGGGTGGTTTGACGCGGTGAACCATTCGATGACAACGATAGCGACAGCAGGCTTCTCGACACATCAGGCAAGCATTGCTGCCTTTAATAGTCCGGTGATAGAGTATGTGATAATCGTATTCATGTTTTTGTCGGGCGTAAATTTCACGTTGTATTATCTTGCCTTCACGGGAACGAGTGTCAAGAAATTGCTGAAGAATGACGAATTGCGCGCTTACACGTGGATTGTCGTTTTGTTTACTATCGTCATGATATTGTTGACTACGTCTATATGGGACGAATGGTCGATAGAATATGCGGAAGAACATTTTAGAGATGCCTTGTTTCAGGTCGTATCATTGATCACAACAACTGGATTTGCCACGGAAGATTATGTGCAATGGTCATCCGTTTCAAAAATCGTGATATACTTAGTTTTGCTGTTCGGAGCGTGCTATGGTTCAACTTCGGGCGGAATCAAGGTGTCACGTATGGCGATAGCCTTTAAGTATTGCTACAATGAGATTCGGAGAATGATACGTCCCAATATGGTGTATCCGATTGTATATGGTGGAAATACGCTAAGGACGGAGCAAGTAGCGCACATTTTCTCCTTTATTGTCTTGTATGTGTTTTTCGCATCGGTTGGTTCCTTGATATTGGGGTTGTCGGGAATGGGACTTGAGGAGGCGGTGGGGAGCATGGCATCATGTTTAGCGACAGATGGTCCCGGCATGGGAATGACCGGTCCCGCATCGAGTTATGCGGACGTGAGTGACTTTGTGAAGTGGTTTTTAAGTGGCGTGATGTTGGTGGGGCGTATGGATATATTTATCGTATTATTGTTGTTCACACCAGCATTCTGGAGAAGATAAAAAAATGGAAAACGAAGTATGAGAGACGATGTTGATTTGTTGGCAGATTTGAATGAACAACAACGCGCGGCGGTAGCCTATTTGGGCGGTCCGGAATTGGTCATAGCGGGAGCGGGAAGCGGAAAGACGCGTGTATTGACTTATAAGATAGCCTATTTGATAGCTCGAGGATTGCCAGCCGAAAGGATATTGGCATTGACGTTCACGAACAAGGCCGCGAACGAGATGAAGACTCGAATAGCGGCATTGGTGGGAGAGCGTGAGAGCCGTCAGTTGTGGATGGGGACGTTTCATTCCGTCTTCAGCAAAATATTGCGTCGTGAGGCAGACAAGATAGGTTATACGAAAGATTTCACCATCTACGATTCGAATGACAGCAAAAGCGCGGTGAAGCATCTCATCAAAGAAATGGAATTGGATGAGAAAGCGTATAGCGTCAAAAAAGCGTATGACAGGATTTCGAAGATGAAGAATGATTTGGTAACATGGCAAGCGTATCTGCAAGACGCAGGGTATGCGAGTGAAGACCAAATCATGAAAATGCCGCAATTTGGAAAACTCTATGCCAATTATTGTCAACGCTTGCATGCATCGAACGTGATGGATTTTGACGATTTGCTTCTGAATACGAATATCTTGTTTAGAGATTTTCCGGATGTTTTGGAAAAATATCAAGGTATATTCGATTATATTGCCGTGGATGAGTATCAAGACACGAACGCATCGCAAAGTCGGATTGTAAACCTATTGGCAAGGAAACATCACAGATTGTGCGTGGTTGGGGATGACGCACAAAGCATCTATTCGTTCAGAGGAGCCAATATCGAAAACATTTTGCGATTTGGTAAAGAGAATGAGGGTAGCCGAATTTTCAAATTGGAAAGGAATTATCGTTCGACAAGGAATATTGTAGGAGCTGCCAATTCGTTGATACACAAAAATGTAAATCAGTTACAGAAAGAAGTGTATAGCGAAAATGACGAAGGGCAAAAAGTTGGAATCATAGAATGTTCAGATGAATATGACGAGGCGAATTATGTGTCGAGTGAGATAAAAACGTCGCTTCGTAAAGGAACGGATGCCAAGAATATTGCCATCCTGTACAGAACGAACGCTCAGAGTCGTGTGTTGGAAGACGCTTTGAGAAGGGAGAGTATTCCGTATCGCATCTATGGCGGTCAATCATTTTATCAGCGCAAGGAAATAAAAAATGCCTTGGCGTATATGTATGTGTCGTTGAACTACAGGGATGAGGAAAGTTTGCGCAGGATTGTGAATGTTCCTGCCAGAGGTATCGGTGACACGACGTTGAACAAATGTTTGAGTGCGTCGATGGAACATAAAGTTCCGTTGTTTGACGTGATGAAAGCCACGGAAACGTATGGTTGTGACGTGAACAAAGGAACACAGGCAAAACTGCTTCGTTTCACGGAGAAGATTGAGAAATTCAGCAAGGATGCCGAAAGCAAAGGACTGAAGGAAATGGTGGAGGAGATAGTGCAAGATTCGGGATTGCTGGCGGAAGTGAGCACGGCATTTGACGCAGAGAGTATTTCGCGAAAAGAGAACTTGATGGAGTTGGTGAATTATGCGGAGGAAATGGAAAATCGCCTTGTCATGGAAGGTATGGACAAGCCAATGTTGCAAGATTTCCTTGCTGAAGCTGCCTTGTTGACGGATCAAGACGAAGAGGGTAATCAAGATGAACAGCAAAGCAAAATAACACTGATGACGGTTCATTCCTCAAAGGGGTTGGAATATGATACCGTTTTCATTGTCGGATTGGAAGAAGACTTGTTTCCTGGTCAGATGGCAGTCATGCTTAGTGACGTGGAGGAGGAACGCAGATTGCTCTATGTGGCAATCACGCGTGCGAAGAAAACGTGTCGCATCACCCATGCCGGGTCAAGAACTATCTATGGAAGCGGTAATGCATATAGAAAACCATCTCGCTTCCTGAAAGACATAGACACGAAGTTTGTTGAACGGGGACAGACCAGGCGCACTTCGTACAGAGGCGGAGATTACAGTCGGGTGTTTGACAATTCAGATGATTTTGATTCTTTTTTCATGGCTCGGCAACCGGTGAGCAGAGTGGTCAGACCGGTACAAAAAGAAATGGTGCCATCCCGTCCCAAAGGAACATCGTTGGGAAAAAGAATAAAACGAACCGTGCAGGAAGACGAAGACTTGGTGACACCAGAAGGAATAAAAAAAGGAACGTGGGTGCGTCATTCGATTTTTGGAAAAGGAAAGGTAACCGGCGTGGAGGTTTTGGAAGGCAACTGGCGTGTGAAAGTGGACTTCGGAAATGGAAGTGAGCGTAATTTGCTAATGCGTTACGCCAAGTTGGAAATCATTGGGGAGAACGAGTAATGGATAGGGATGAATCAGTCACAAAAGAGTTGCAAGGCGGAAAACGGCTGCTGTTGCACGCTTGTTGTGCTCCATGTTCATTGGCGATTGTGGAAAGACTGACGGAGGATGGTGTTAAGCCCGTTGTGTTCTTTTACAATCCGAATATCATGCCCAAGGAAGAGTATGAACATCGCAAGGAAGAAAGTAAAAGACACGCCCAGCGGTATGGATTGGAATGGATAGAAGGAACGTATGAACCCCAAAGGTGGTTGGAATTGATTGAAGAAGAGGAGCAGAAAAGCGGTAAGGACCTGAAGCACGAAAGAGAGCGTGGAAACCGATGTGAATTGTGTTTTGAGATTCGTCTCAGAGCCTCCTTCAAAGTCGCAAGGGAAAGAGGTATAGACTATGTGGCAACGACATTGGCATCATCCCGATGGAAGGACATTACACAGGTGAACAGGGCGGGAGAAAAAATTGAACAAGAAGAAGCGGATGGTCAGAAGAAGATAAACTTTTGGTCCCGAAATTGGCGAAAAGGCGGTTTGCAGGAGCGACGGAATGAATTGTTGAAAGAGGGACAGTATTATAACCAACAATATTGCGGATGTCCGTATTCTTTGCGAAAAGAAGAAAGAGGTTAACCAATATTGATTATTTTTGCAAACAAATTACCAAAAACATCCTTTTTAGCAACACATGTCATTGTTAGGGGACATACGGTCGTATTTAGGACATCGCGAGATAGAGAAGATTATTGCAGAGGGTCGTCGTCGTCCTGTCATTCCTGATATGGAGAAGTTGCGCAGTATTTTATTTCTGTTTCGTAGCGGTGTGAGGGCTTATGACTGCTCGGCGGCTGCGGATAAAGATCCCGAGGATAACGCTTATGTTCAGAAACTGTTGAACGAGTTCAGAAAGAAAGGTGTTCATGTTTATGCGTGGGGATATGTTGAAGAAAAAAAGGAAACTCAAACACCGAGACGAAAAGAATATCGATTGTTCGGAAAAGGAGAGTTGAAAAAAATAGACGGGTTGCCAACTAAGGAATTGACAGAAGAATTTGATGCGGTGGGTATTGTGGATTTGGTTGTTGACTTAGACTTGGAGAATAAGGCACCGCTTGACTTCTTGTTGGCACGAAGCCGTGGAAGGTTGAAGGTGAGCGGAATGAAGTCGTATGCGAATATTTCGGATTTTGTGATAAAGTTGGAAAAAGATATGAACAAGCCTCAAGTGTTTTATGAGCAGGCGATGTTTTATCTCAACTCGATAAAAGGGAAAAATGATTAGAGGAGCGCAGTGCTCGTGATTAGACTATAACGAATTATGTCGAAACTCAATTTATCTGGATTAGGTATTGCATTGATAACTCCGTTTAAGGAAGACGGAAGCGTGGATTACGAATCGTTGGGACGATTGTTGGATTACCAATTACGAAGCGGAGCGGATTATTTTGCCATTTTGGCAACGACGGGTGAGACACCCACGTTGACAAAAGAGGAGAAAGACAAGATTCGGAAGTTTGTCGTTGAGAAGGTGAACCATAAAGTTCCCGTGATATTGGGTTGCGGAGGTAATTGTACCGCCGCGGTCATGGAAGAGGCAAGAAGTGTCGATAAGAATGAAGTGGACGCTATTTTGTCAGTCGCCCCTTATTATAACAAGCCATCGCAAGAGGGATTGTATCAACATTATGCCGCCATAGCCAAGGTCAGTCCTGTGCCTGTCATTATCTATAACGTGCCAGGGAGAACGGGCGTGAACATAGAAGCGGAAACGACTTTGCGTTTGGCGCGTGATTTTAAGAATATCATTGCCGTCAAGGAAGCCAGTGGCAAGATGTCACAAATAGACCAAATCATAGAGAACAAGCCAAGTCACTTTGACGTGATAAGCGGTGATGACGGAATCACGTTCCCGTTGATCACGTTAGGTGCCGTTGGTGCCATTTCGGTGATAGGCAACGCCTTTCCTGCAGAGTTCTCAAAGATGATTCGTTTGGCACTGAACGGAGACTATGAGAGCGCACGACAGATACATCGTCGTTTCTCACAATTGTTCGATTTGTTGTTTGTGGATGGTAATCCTGCCGGTGTAAAGGCGGTGCTTTCAATGATGGGTTATATTAAAAACCAGTTGCGTCTGCCTTTGGTTCCAACCCGAATTGAAACAACGGAAAAACTAAAGAAAGTCTTAGACAGTTTGAATATCAAACTGAATTAGTTTCAGAGACTACCTACTTAATTAGCACTTGACTGATAATGCTTTCGATTTCGTTGGCAGGAAGTGCTCCTATGGCTTTTTGAGGAATGCCTGTTGTCGGAATGAAGATGAGGGTTGGGTAACTGCGAACTTGGAAAATGAAAGATAGGCTTGCTTGCTTTTCGGCATCAACCTTATAGAAATCAATGATGCCATTGTATTTTTCGGCAAGAGACTCCATGACAGGAGACAGTCGTCGGCATGGTCCGCACCAAGTGGTGTAGAAATCAATAATGCAAGGTCGGGAGCCTTTGAAGTGCCATTCGGTGTTGTTGGAAGAAGGAAGTTCCGCCACTTTCTGCAGATATAATTGTTCGTCCATTTCAGTAACGAACTTTGCATCTGCTCGCATGACATAGTTGTGGTGTTCGCCGAAACAAAGAACAGAGTAAAACAAGAGGACAAAAAGAAGAAGGTGTTTCGTTATATTTTTCATGAGGTGGGTATTTATCGTAGGAAATCGTTGATGTTAGCCATAAAGAAGAGCGTCAGAAGAATAATCATTCCAATGGTTTGCGCTCGGATGAGAAATTCAGGTGAAGGTTTTTTGCCAGTAAGAATCTCATAAAATAAAAATAGTAGATGTCCTCCGTCCAAGGCAGGAATCGGAAGAATGTTCATAAAAGCAAGAATGACGGCAAGCATGGCAGTCATACTCCAGAACGAATGCCAATCCCATACGGGCGCAAAGAGCGATCCAATGGAAGCGAAACCGCCAAGATTCTTATATCCCTGGTCGGAGAAAAGATAACGGAAATCGGAAATATAGCCAGCGAGGGTAGTGACACCAAGACTTATGCCTTTGGTGAAAGACTGAGGGAGAGAAAAGGTGTCGGTTTGGAACGTGAAATAGTGGCCATAGCCAAAAGGTATGACACCGATATGTCCTGCTGAATCGGTTGTGAGTTCTGTGATGAGAGAATCCTGACCACGTTGTAACGTGATGGCGAAAGAACGTTGAGCGGATTTTGAGAACTCTTGCTTGAACGAGTGGAATGAAGGAAGAGATACTCCATTTAGCGCTATGAGGGAATCGCCGGGGTGAAGTTTTCCGTCGGCAGGAGAGTTTGGAAGGACCGAGTCAATGACAAACGGGAGGATAGGACGGAAAAGGAACTCCTTGTTAGCAATGACCTCTTGTCCGAAATCATCGGGAAGGGAAATGGTGTGTACACCGTCGTGGCGGCGGACAGTTGCCGTTTGTGCTTTAAGAACCGCTCTTAAGGTTTGCTCATCGAAGTTGTGCAATTCCTTGCCATCTGCCATCAAAGGGATGTCGCCATTTTGAAAGCCAATTTTTTGCGCCGTGGCAGAGTATTCAAAACCTGTTGAAACCTTGTTTATGGGTAAGTAAGATTGTCCCCAAAAGAAAAGAATGGCTCCGTAGATAAGAATGGCGGAAAGGAAATTGACAAGGACTCCGCCAGTGATGATGGGAATGCGTTTGTAGGGAGAAATTCCTAAGTATTCCCATTTTTCAAATTTGTGAGGTTTGATGGCGTTGTCGTCAAAGGACTCGTCAATCATACCCGCAATTTTGCAGTAGCCTCCGAGTGGTAACCATCCAATTCCCCATTCGGTATGTTCGGGGTGTTTGCTCCATTCGTCGGTAGGATTGCTTCTCTGGAAAAAGCGGAAGTGGTATTTCCCATCAAATTTCTTGGCTTGGAACAGAGAAAAACCCGGATTAAAGAACACGTAGAATTTATCCACTCTCACACCAAAAAGTCGGGCAAAGAGAAGATGCCCGGCTTCGTGGGTGATGACAAGCAGAAGTAGTGCTAATATGAATTGTAGAGCCTGAATCAAGGTTTAGATTAAAGCCTCATGCCAAGCGTGAGGACGATGTTGTGCATATAGTTTTTCGCCTTTGCCGCACGCAAAGAAGAGGTGCTGGCATAAGAGAGGTTGTCGAACGTATAGACATCATATTTCTCTTGTCGCAATTGGTAAGCCAAATCAACATAGAACAGACCTGTGCGATAGCCGATACCTCCGGAGAAATAGTTGGTCCAACGGTTAATCATGAAAGAAGGGTCGGTCTCGACCGTGTTGAAAGCAAGAAGTTTTGAAGCGTTGTTCGGATTCTTGAACGGAGAAGTGACAAACGCATAGCCCGCACGGACGAAGAAGCCTTCAAAGGCTTGCAGTTCAAGTCCAGCACGTAAAGAGTGCGTGGCGCGATAAAGTTCCTTGATGCCATTGTTCTCCACATTATAGAAAGAAGACAATCCATTAGGGTTTTTAAGTCGCATGGTGTTGTAGTCAACAATTTCGTAGTCTAAGGAGACCGCGCCACGATGTCCAATTAAGAATGCTGTGGAGAAATTGTATCTCCATGGGGTAGTGAGTTCAAAGTAGGTGCTTGAGGTGTTGTATTCAGAGGAAGACAAGGAGGTCATGCGACTTGCCTCGTTGAGTGTGATGCCATTGTCTTCTTGGCTTGACGTGTAGAATGTTGGCGTATGGATTGCGGCTCCAATGCGCACCTCGTCAATGGGAGCGACCAAAACTCCTAAGTTGACGTTGATGCCCGCTCCTGTCGTTTCGGAAGAACTCTCAAGAGACATGCTGCCACCATTTTGAAATTTCTCTTGGTAATAGATGTCTTTTCTGTACTTAAGATCTTGGAATCCAACGCCAATGCCCCAAAAGACCCGGTTGGCGATGTTCATGCCATAGCTGAAATTCCATTCGTTCACGTAACCTTCCTCGTGGATGTTGTATTCGGGAAGAACCGTTTCGCCTGAAGTCAAGCAAGATTGAACTTTAGACGTGTCAGCATTCGGTTCTAATGCTCCTGATTTCAATCCCATGATGGTAAGATAACCCAGAGAGAGATTGGAGTAAGGGTTTTTGACTCCATAGTAGCCAGACTTGAGATTAAGTCCGTTGCCCATGATGTTTTCGTTGGTCAGTTCAGCCATGTAGTCCGTCATGGAAGCATTGGAGTTTTGAGCGGCTATGGCGGATGTGTTTCTGTTGAAGTTCTTTACTTTATTGAACGTAAAGGCAATGTTGTTGGAAATGATGCCACTTTTGCGTTTGTTGTCAGTAAACGAGCATACGAATGAAGCGGAAGTGAAAGGGACGCGCCAGCGGCTCTCGTCGGTAGAGCCACCATACCAATCGGTCGTGACATAGTTGTCGGTAAGTCCAAAAGAGAAACCGATGTCACTATGACGATACATGCCCAATCCCGCAGGGTTGATGTTGATAGCGGAGGCATCGGCGCCTAATGCACCCAAGGCTCCACCCATACTCATGTAGCGAGATGTTCCAACAATGTCTCGTTGAGAGAGTTTCAGAGCGTCAAATTCAGTCTGTGCAGAGGCGGTCGCTACTGTTGCGGAAATACATATTATGGATAAAAGTTTTTTCATGCTCAGAAGGTCTATTTGTGAATCTAATATTGTTGTATTTATGTTTTATCGTCTGCCGCCACCGCGCGAAGCACCGCCTCCCGAAGATCGGTATGAGCCTCCTCCTCCAGAGGAACGGTAGGAACCCCCGCCTGAACGAGATGCGCCTGAAGAACGATAAGAAGAACCAGAGGATCCAGAGGAGCGATAAGAGTATCCGTTAGAACCGGAGGAACGGTAGGAACTTCCAGAACGCGTGCTGCCTGAAGAACGATAAGAAGAACCAGAGGATCCAGAGGAGCGATAGGAGTTTCCGTTAGAACCGGAGGAACGGTAGGAACTTCCGGAACGCGTGTTGCCTGAAGAACGGTAAGAACCGCCAGAAGAAGACGAGCGATAAGCGGAACCAGGATTGCCTCGTGTTCCATTGTAAGAACGTCGGTAGGCGCGTCGTGAATTGTCGCTATAGGAAGAGTATGGGTGGTGAATGCCGTGTCGCGGACCGCCCCAGTGTCGATAGCCACGATGGTAGTATGGATGGTAGTAAGGACCGAATCCATAATAGTAGCGGTGATAGTAATAAGGATAGTGCCATCCCCAAGAATAGTAATAAGGAGAATGATAACGCCAAGACCACCCATACCAAGGATCAAGCCAAGGGTCGTATGTCCAATAGAAACTATAAGGTCGGAAGATGGACCATGTGGTGGCACCAGCCGCAAAGCCAGCATTGAAGGCTGTCCAAGAGAAATCGTCATCGTCATCAAGCACTACGGCTTGGTTGTGAAAACGTTTGATGCGGTTGCTGTATTCTAATGAAGAATAGTCGTTCGCATCATCGTAATCTTGTGAAGACAAGTTCGCTGCTTCGTTGGCATTAATGTAGAAACCTTCGACATGGTTCAGAATAGAGCCTTGGGAGTCGTAGGTCACATCGGTATAGAAAATGGTGTCACCGTGAACGCCTGTGATTTCTTTGACATTCTTGGTGGCTTGTTTTTCTTTCTTGATTTGTTTTGATGCCGCCTTCTTTTGATCTTTGGAAGAAAAATAAGAGTCGTCAATGTATTCGGAAAACGCAGAAACTCCGAAAAGAAGTAATAGGGAGAGAGAGAAAAGTCGTTTCATGTTATGGTCCTCCGTTGTTTTAATGATTCATAACTAATAACGCTAACAACAAAGAGAGTGCCAAAATACAACAAACTGCTGACAATGCCAAAAATTTAACCCATGGCATTGATGTGGACCAAGTTGTCTTCCGCCAATATTTTTATTTTGCGTCCAGACAATTCGATAATGCCTTCGGATGCGAACGTAGAGAGGGTTCGAATGGCATTGGATGTGGTCATGTTAGATAGTGCGGCGATGTCGTTGCGCGAGATGAGGACATTGATGGTTTGTCCGTCTTCTTTGACACCGTAGTTCTCTTTCAAAAAGAGGATGCTTTCCGCCAGACGAGCGCGAATATGCTTTTGGGTCAGAGAAACAATGCGCGCGTCGCTTGCACCCAATTCGTCGGCAAGAATCTTTACGAAATGAAAGGAGAGGGTAGGGTTGACAGAAAGAAGGTGCGAAATGACATCAGAAGGAATGAGGTAAACCGAAGCGTCTTCGAAAGCGCGCGCGTTGGTATTGTAACCATGAAAGGCGTTGTCGGCAAAGATGGCACGATAGCCAAAGAAGGCGCAAGGTTTAAGCATGCGCATAATTTGTTGTTTCTCACCGAAACCAACTTTATAAATTTTCACCTTGCCTCGAACCAAAATCATCATGTGGGTAGGAATTTCGCCTTCAACATGTATGAGTTCGCCTTTGTTATAGTGTTTTAACTCGGCGTTCATCTTTAGGTATCGGCGTTCAACGTCGTTGAGCGGTGACCAAATTTCGGTCACGTCTTCCAGTCGTGGTACGGATATTGGTTCTCTCTTTCTCATACAAACGCGAATATAGTTAAAAATTGTTTTGTATGTTGTTAAACATCAAAAACTAAATTATAGTGTTGCAAATAATGTCGTTAAACATATTTTTGTTCGCAATTTTACTATCTTTGCGCGACTTTTAATACAAATTGATTATGCAAAAGATAGAAGATTATAACTTCTCGGGGAAGAAGGCGATTGTACGTGTAGATTTTAATGTTCCGCTTGATGAGAACGGAAATGTGACTGACGAAACGCGTATCAAGGGTGCGCTCCCAACCTTGAAGAAAATATTGGCAGACGGTGGTGCGTTGATTATGATGTCGCACATGGGTAAGCCAAAGGGCAAGGTCAATGCGAAATTGAGCTTGAAGCAAATTGTTCCGAACGTAAGCCGCGCTTTGGGCGTTGAGGTGAAGTTTGCGGAAGATTGTGGTAAGGCACAAGAGGCTGCAGCCGCATTGAAGCCAGGTGAGGCTCTGCTGTTGGAGAACCTTCGTTTCTATCCAGAAGAAGAAGGTAAGCCAGTAGGTATTGACAAAGAAGACCCTGCTTACGATGCTGCCAAGAAGGAGATGAAAGAGCGTCAGAAGGAGTTCGCTAAGACGTTGGCTTCGTATGCTGACTGCTATGTGAACGACGCATTCGGAACGGCTCACCGTCGTCACGCTTCGACAGCGGTCATCGCTGATTATTTCGACAAATCCAACAAGATGCTTGGTCTGTTGATGATGAAAGAAGTTACCGCCATTGACAATGTGTTGAAGAACGCTCAACACCCATTTACTGCCATCATCGGTGGTAGCAAGGTAAGTTCGAAGCTCGCTGTAATCAAGAACTTGTTAGGAAAAGTTGACAACTTGATTATTGGCGGTGGCATGGGTTACACTTTCATCAAGGCTCAAGGTGGCAACATCGGTAAGTCACTCCATGAGGATGACCTCATCCCGGAAGCATTGAATGTCATTGCCGAGGCGAAAAAACAAGGTGTTAACTTGAGTTTCTCCGTTGCAACCGTTGCCGCACAAGAGTTTAGCAACGATGCAGAACGTAAAATCTTTGATATCTATCATATTCCAGAAGACTGGGAAGGTATGGATGCCGCTCCAGCTTCGTTGGAGAACTGGAAGAAGATTATCATGCAAAGCAAGACTATTCTTTGGAATGGTCCTGTGGGTGTATTCGAGTTGGACAATTTTGCGAAAGGTACAGGTCAAATCGCACTTGACGTTGCCGAGGCAACTCAGAAGAACGGATGCTTCTCGCTCGTGGGTGGTGGTGACAGCGTTGCCGCTATCAACAAATTCGGTTTGGCGGACAAGGTGTCGTACGTTTCGACCGGTGGCGGTGCCATGCTTGAAGCCATTGAGGGAAAGACGCTTCCAGGCGTTGCCGCTATTCAAGACGCTGAATAAGTCATCTATTCATTATAGAAAAAAGTCTCGGTCAAACGACCGAGACTTTTTTATTTTTGTCATGAGAGCGAAATCTGTTATGCACGATAAGGTGCATGATTATTGTTCTTGTGAAGAACAAATGCGTTGCAGCAATTCAGTGATATACTGAAATGTGGTTTTGGGGGCTTGCGACCAAAAATCTTGATATTGCTTGTCGTTGCCATCTTCTTTTCCTGCCACGTCGCTGATGATGCGTACGGATAAGAATGGAACGTTATAGAGGTGGCACGTTTGTGCTATGGCGGCGGACTCCATGTCACATGCCGCCGCGGTGGGGAAGTTCGTCTGTATTGTTTTCAGCTCCTCAGGTTCGGTGACGAATTGGTCTCCGGTGACAATGAGTGACGAACGAACAGGGAATTTGTCGTTAAATGACAATGCGATTCGTAAGAGGTCGGCATCCGTATTAAATCGAGCTGGCAACCCTTGTATTTGTCCAATCTGGTTGGGCTCACCGCACCACACGTCGTGGTAGGCATATTGATTGCCGACTACGAGGTCGCCCTTGTTGAGTGTGGTGTCAAGTCCGCCCGCCACGCCCGTGGAGATGACTTGTCGCGCTTGGTCTTTTTCAATTAGTTTAGCCGCGGTAAGAGCCGCATTGACTTTCCCGATACCAGAAAGTGCCACGACGATGTCGTTGGCGAAATTGAAATCTTGTCGTTCTAAAGAAGAAGAGAGCAGGTCATACTCCTTCTGCATGGCGACGAGGATGGCTGTTTTTTTCATGTCGCAAAGGTAGTTGATTTTTGAAAAACCTATTGATAAGGTGTAAAGTAAGAAAAAACAGAAAAAAAGACGTTAGCGGTAAAAAAACGTTTATATTTGTGGAATAAAACCAACGTAGGAAGCATAAAAACCAATAAATAATTCTTTTAATCAACTTCAACAAACTTACATCACAATGGCAAAAGAAAAGAAGTTTATCACGTGTGATGGTAATGAGGCAGCGGCGCACATAGCGTATATGTTCACCGAGGTTGCCGCTATTTACCCAATCACGCCATCGTCGCCTATGGCAGAGCATGTTGACGAGTGGGCCGCTCAAGGTCGCAAGAACTTGTTCGGAGACACGGTCACTGTACAAGAGATGCAGTCGGAGGCAGGTGCTGCGGGAGCCGTTCACGGTTCGTTGCAAGCCGGTGCGTTGACCACGACGTTCACCGCATCGCAAGGTTTGCTGCTCATGATTCCGAACATGTATAAGATTGCGGGTGAGTTGCTTCCTTCCGTATTCCACGTTTCGGCTCGTACCATCGCAACGCACTCGTTGTGTATCTTCGGCGATCATAGTGACGTGATGGCGTGTCGTCAGACAGGCTTCGCCATGTTGTGTGAAGGTAGCGTACAAGAGGTGATGGATTTGTCAGCCGTGGCTCACTTGTCCGCACTTTCAGCACGTGTTCCTTTCATTAACTTCTTCGACGGTTTCCGTACCAGCCACGAGTATCACAAGATAGAACTCATGGACATGGAAGACCTTCGTCCATTGGTTGACCAACAAGCAATCGCTGAGTTCCGTAGCCGTGCTTTGACGCCAGAGCGTCCGCAAGCGAAGGGTATGGCGGAAAATCCAGAGACATTCTTCGCTCACCGTGAGAGCTGCAATCGTTATTATGACGCAGTGCCTGCTATCGTAGAAAAATACATGGCAGAGATTTCGAAAATCACGGGACGTGAATACAAGCCATTCACTTATTATGGTGCTGCTGACGCAGATCGCGTTATCATCTTGATGGGTTCGGCTACTGAAGCTGCTCGCGAGGCTATAGACTACATGACCAAGAAGGGTGAGAAGGTAGGTATGGTGAGCGTTCACCTCTATCGTCCATTCTCGGTAGAGCGTCTGCTTGCAGCCGTTCCAAAAACGGTGAAGGCTATTGCTGTTCTTGACAGAACGAAAGAGCCAGGCGCAAACGCAGAGCCTCTCTACCTTGATGTGAAAGACGCATTCTACGGTCAAGCTAATGCTCCTAAGATTGTAGGTGGACGTTATGGTTTGGGTAGCTGCGACACGACTCCTACCATGATCACGTCGGTATTTGACAACTTGGCATTGCCAGAACCAAAAGATCACTTCACGTTGGGTATCGTAGATGATTTGACTTACACTTCACTTCCTGCCAAGGAAGAAGTTCCAATGGGTGGTGAAGGTATGTTCGAGGCAAAGTTCTTTGGTTTGGGTGCAGACGGTACTGTGGGTGCCAACAAGAACTCCGTGAAAATCATCGGTGACAACACGGACAAACACTGCCAAGCATACTTCAGCTACGACTCGAAGAAATCGGGTGGTTTCACCTGCTCGCACTTGCGTTTCGGTGACAACCCAATCCGTTCGACTTACCAAATTAAGACCCCTAACTTCGTCGCATGCCACGTACAAGCTTACTTGCACATGTATGACGTTACTCGTGGTTTGCAAGACAACGGTTCGTTCTTGCTCAACACGATTTGGGAAGGTGATGAGTTGGTGAAGAATCTGCCAAACAAAATCAAGAAATACTTCGCTCAACACAACATTACCGTTTACTATATTAACGCAACGAAGATTGCTCAAGAGATTGGTCTGGGTAACCGTACCAATACGATTCTTCAATCCGCATTCTTCCGTATTACGGGTGTCATCCCTGTAGAACTTGCCGTAGAGCAGATGAAGAAATTCATCGTTAAGTCTTATGGTAAGAAGGGACAGGATGTCGTAGACAAGAACTATGCTGCCGTTGATCGCGGTGGAGAGTATAAGACCCTCGTTGTTGACCCAGCATGGGCTTCGCTGCCAGACGATCCAGCCGTAGAGAACAATGATCCAGACTACATCAACAACATTGTACGTCCTATCAACGCTCAAAATGGTGACTTGCTTCCAGTAAGCGCATACAAGGGCATTGAAGACGGAACGTGGGAGCAGGGTACTGCCGCTTACGAGAAACGTGGCGTAGCCGCTTTCGTACCAGTGTGGGACGCAAGCAAGTGTATCCAATGTAACAAGTGTGCGTTCGTATGTCCTCACGCTGCTATCCGTCCATTCGTTCTCGACGAAAACGAAAAGGCTGGCTTCCAAGGTGAGACCCTCGAAATGAAGGCTCCTGCCGCCATGAAGGGTATGCACTTCCGTATGCAGGTTGACGTGCTTGACTGCCTCGGTTGCGGTAACTGCGTCGATGTCTGCATGGCTAAGCCAGGTGAGGATGGCAAGAAGGCACTCTATATGGCTCCATACGATCCAGACGCTCAGGCTTCGAAGGACGAGGCTAAGAACTGGGAGTATATGGTGAAGAACGTGAAGTCGAAACAAGACCTCGTTGACGTTAAGGCGAATGCTAAGAATTCACAATTCGCTACTCCGCTATTCGAGTTCTCTGGCGCATGCTCCGGTTGCGGTGAGACTCCTTACGTTAAGTTGATTTCGCAACTCTTCGGAGATCGTGAAATCATCGCAAACGCAACGGGTTGCTCGTCAATCTACTCTGGTTCTATCCCATCGACCCCTTACACCACCAACGAGAAGGGACAAGGTCCAGCATGGGCTAACTCCCTCTTCGAGGACTTCGGTGAGTTCGGTATGGGTATGGTGCTCGCCAACAAGAAGATGAAAGAGCGCATCACTCGTCTGTTGCAAGACATGATTGCTTCGGACAAGACGAGCGCAGACTATAAGGCTGCCGCTCAAGAGTGGATTGAGAACCAAAACGACGCTGAAGGAAGCAAGGCGGCTGCCGCTAAGTTGCTCCCAGAAATCAAGAAATCGGCTGCTGCTGGTTGCCCAGTATGCAAGCAACTCGAAGAGTTGAGCCACTTCTTGGTAAAACGTTCTCAATGGATTATCGGTGGTGACGGTGCATCTTATGACATCGGTTACGGTGGTATTGACCACGTGCTTGCCAGCGGTGAAGACGTGAATGTCTTTGTCATTGACACCGAGGTTTACTCGAACACGGGTGGTCAGTCGTCAAAGGCTACTCCTCTTGGCGCAATCGCTCAATTCGCCGCTGCGGGTAAGCGTATGCGCAAGAAGGACTTGGGTATGATGCAAGCCACTTATGGTTACGTATATGTTGCTCAAGTCGCTATGGGTGCAGACAACGCACAATGCTTGAAGGCATTCCGCGAGGCTGAGGCATATCATGGACCTTCATTGGTGATTGCTTACGCTCCATGTATCAACCACGGTTTGAAGATTAAGGGTGGTATGGGACGTAGCCAAGCCGAGGAGGCACGTGCCGTGAAGTGTGGTTACTGGCACTTGTGGAGATTTGATCCACAACTCGCTGAACAAGGCAAGAATCCATTCCAATTGGATAGCAAGGCTCCAGATTGGAGCTTGTTCCAGGACTTCTTGGACAATGAAGTTCGCTTCATGTCTGTGAAGAAGGCATTGCCTGCTCAAGCCGAGGAACTCTACAAGGCCGCTAAACGTGCCGCACAAGATCGCTACGCAAGCTACTTGCGTATGCAAGCGATGGATTACTCTATCAAAGTAGAGGAATAATCAATCAATAAATAGAATGAAAGGGTCGCATCCTTGGAGGGTGCGACCTTTTTTTATGAGATGATTCTTGATGAAATAAATGAACGTAAAAGGTGGAGTCTTGTTGAAAAAGTTTGTGAAGTGGTCACTTGAAAGAGTAAAAACTATTATCTTTGCATTTGGGTAAGTCCTGCACGGTCAGCTCCCCGTTAATCCCCCAGGGTGGGAACACAGCAAGGGTACATGGGTTGTAGCGACGCGATGTAGATCGCTTACCCTTTTTTTATTTATCTTTGTAAATCATCATGGGATAAAGACGGCATGGAGAGTCAAAACAAAACAAGCAAGAAGAATAGAATGATACTGATGAATGGTATCGTGCTTGGAATGGCTATTTCTTCACGTTTCCTTTTGAATCTGAGTGATGCGGAGTGGGCAGTGATATTGAATTTTATAGTGCTGCTTGCCATGTTTATGATGGTTGTAAAATGGATTCGAAGTTATCGTTCCTTGATGGGATGGACGAAAATTTCGTTCGGTCAAACGTTGGCATTTGTTGTCAAGTTGTTTGTCATAGGAGCGGTGTTCAGTAGCATGGTAAAATGGTATTATTTTACTTATGTCCGTCCGGAACTTTTTCAGTCGCTGGTTAATGAAGCATTATTGATGGTAAAGGATTTGTATTCGGAAGACGTGATAGAAGATTGCAGAAAACTGTTGACACCATTTGCTTTTGCCGCATTCTCGGCAGTTACGAATAGTCTTTTAGGCTTTGCCATGGCAATAGCGGAATGGCCTATGGTCAAAAGAGAACAAGAACAGAAACGTTAAACAGAATTATACTTAAGATGGAAAATAAGACGCAGAAGACCGTTGATATATCCGTTGTCGTTCCGCTCTATAATGAGGCGGAATCGTTGAAAGAATTGCACGACTGGTTAGGACGTGTCATAGAGTCGATGGGGAAGACGTGGGAGATGATTCTTGTGGATGACGGCTCGAGAGATGGCAGTTGGTCGGAAATAGAACGTTTGAAAGAGGCGGACAAGGAACATGTCCATGCGGTACGATTCAGAAGGAATTATGGGAAATCGCCAGCCTTGTTTGTCGGCTTCGAAAGGGCACAAGGAGAGGTTGTCATCACTATGGATGCGGATTTGCAAGACAGTCCGGATGAGGTTCCAGAATTGTATAGAATGATTACAGAAGAAGGGTATGACCTTGTGAGTGGATGGAAGAAACATCGTTTAGATGCGAAGTTAACGAAGAATTTGCCTTCAAAATTATATAACTGGACCGCAAGAAAAATTACCGGTATTCATTTGCATGACATGAATTGCGGATTGAAGGCATATCGAAAAGAAGTCATTAAAAACATAGAGGTCTATGGTGAGATGCACCGGTATATTCCGTATTTGGCTAAGAACGCCGGATATGAAAAGATTGGAGAAAAAGCGGTTCAGCATAGCAAGAGAAAGTATGGAGTTTCAAAATTTGGACTGAATCGTTTTGTGCATGGTTATTTGGACTTGTTGTCGTTGTGGTTCTTGAGTGTGTTTGGGAGGCAGCCGATGCACTTCTTCGGTTTGATAGGTAGCGTCATGTTTGTCATTGGCTTGATAGCCGTGATGGTTGTGGGTGGCGTTAAACTACATGCTCTTGCCATGGGAGTGAGGGCACCGTTGGTCACGTCAACTCCATACTTCTATTTGGCATTGTGCACCATGATTATGGGTGTGCAGATGTTTACCACTGGCTTTATAGGAGAGATGATAAGCAGGAATGCCCAAGGCAGAAACGAATATAAAATTAAAGAAGAAATATAGATTATGTTGGAGATCATCGGAGTAAGCATATCGTCCATTGCCATAGCGACCGTAACGATTGTCATTGTCTGGAGAATGACGAAGGCGGAAAGGGAGCGACGCACGTTTGACTTGAAGCGTGAAAACGTAAAGGTCATGACACCAGTAAGACTGCGTGCGTACGAGCGAATGGCGATATTCGTGGAGCGAATTGCCCCAGATTCGCTTGTGATGCGTCAACGATTTGGAGAAAGAACGACTTCAAGTCAGTTGCAACGAACCCTATTAGACCAAATACGTCAGGAGTGGGAACACAATGCGGCACAACAAATCTATATTAGTGAAGAGACTTGGGCGCAATTGGTTAACGCTAAGGAAAGTATTGTTGAACTTGTCAATTCATGTGCAATGCAATTGGATCCCAAAACTGTATCCGTAGGATTGGCAAATCTTGTTCTGAATACTTATAACGAAGAAAAGTCGAAGCAAGACACTCCTATACAAATGGCTCTTGCTGCCATAAAAAAAGATGTCTCGGCGTTTTGATCCTTTGTTATGAGAATGACGTATGAAATAAAACGAATGCAATTTGACACTCACAATGGGTGGTATGAGGAGGAACGGAGAAACGGTAGCGTGTGGGAAATTGACGTTCGGTATTCATTGCCAGTGGCAGAAACGGAAGAAGATGATTTGAGAAACGTTTTTAATTACGAATCTGTATATGACACTGTCCAAAAGGAGATGGAACGTCCGTGCAGATTGATAGAGACCGTAGGGCAGAACATATATAAACGTATTCAAGGGATAGGACAATCACAAGGAATGGAAGATTTGGAGGTTCGGGTGAGGAAACTAAATCCTCCGTTCAAAGGAAAAACGGAAAGCGTTGAGGTTGTCATAGGAAAATAAAAAAAGAGTTCTCATGCGGAAAGAAGAAGTGGAAACGCCCATGATGCGCCAATATAAGGCAATGAAGCGGGAACATCCTGATGCCATTTTGTTATTCAGGGTGGGGGATTTCTATGAAACATACGGAGAGGATGCCGTACGAGAATCAAAAATTTTAGGAATAGCCTTGACACACCGTTCAAACGGCGGTGGAGAATCGACAGAAATGGCAGGCTTTCCATACCATGCATTGGATACTTATTTACCAAAGTTGGTTCGGGCAGGAGCACGCGTTGCTATTTGTGACCAGATGGAGAATCCGAAACTGACAAAGACATTGGTAAAACGTGAAATAACAGAGTTGGTTACTCCCGGAGTTTCGATAGATGACAATGTTTTGGAAAGAAAGGAGAACAACTGGCTTTGCGCATTGCATTTTAATAAATCTTTGATAGGTCTGTCCTTTCTTGATATTTCGACAGGAGAGTTTCTATTGTCGGAGGGAGATGAGGAAAGGGCCAAGAAACTGATAGGAGGATTTGCACCGAAAGAAATATTGTATAACAGGGACTTCCGGGAACGGTTCAAGGATTTGTTCGGCAGTCAGTATTTGACGTATGAACAAGAGGACTGGATTTATACGTTAGAGTCGGCAGAAAACCGATTGACAAAACATTTTGAGACAACTTCCCTGAACGGATTTGGTGTCAGGAAGTATGAATCGGGCATTGTTGCCGCCGGAGCAATTTTGTATTATTTAGACCACACTCACCATAACCATGTGAATCACATCACGACATTAAGTCGGTTGGATGAGGATCGATATGTCTGGTTGGATTCGTTTACGATAAGAAACCTTGAATTGTTTGGCGAAAGAAAAATTAGAGGTGCTAATGTAGAACGAACGCCGTCGTTATTGGAAGTGATAGACCGAACTATAACGCCAATGGGCGGTAGGCAGATGAACCGTTGGGTCGCTTTCCCGCTGAAGGAGAAGTCCCTGATAGAAGAACGTCTTGATGTGGTGGGTACGTTCTATGACGATCGAGAGTTGACGGAACGAATGACAACTTTGTTTCGTTCGATAGGTGATTTGGAACGATTAACCTCAAAGATAGCGACCAGACGAATCAATCCAAGAGAAGTCGTTCAGTTGAGAATCGCTTTGGACGCTCTAATAGAGGTAAAAGAGCTCATGGAGAAAAAGGGGGGACGTCTGTCAGAAATGGGGAAACAAATGGATTTGTGCGAAGGGCTTGCAAATAGAATCGCTCAAGAACTGACAGATAATCCACCGTTTCAGTTGTCAAAGGGAGGGTATATCAGAACAGGTTTTGATTCTGAGTTGGATGATTTGAGGGATATTTCGACTAATGGTCGAAAATATTTGACAGACTTGGAGGAGCGTGAAGTTTCGCAAACAGGAATACCGAGTTTGAAGGTTGGTTTTAATAATGTTTTCGGGTATTATTTTGAAGTACGAAACGCACATAGAGACAAAGTTCCGTCAGAATGGATCAGGAAACAAACGCTTGTTAATGCAGAACGCTATATCACTCAAGAACTGAAGGAGTACGAAGAAAAAATCATTAGCGCACAAGAAAGAATTGACTTGATAGAGAATCGATTATATCAAGAATTGTTAGATGTGTTGATTCCTTATATCCCAGTGTTGCAGAAGGACAGTCAGATTGTGGCGGATGTTGATTGCATGATGGGACTTGCCATTGCGGCGGAGGAAAATGATTATCATACACCAGAGATTGCCGAGGATTATGTCATAGACATAAAATGCGGAAGGCATCCAGTGATTGAACGCTTCTTGCCGATGGGAGAGCCTTATATTTCGAACGATGTATATTTGGATAACGATTCGCAACAAATATTGATGATTACCGGACCAAACATGGCAGGAAAAAGTGCCTTGTTGCGTCAAACAGCGTTAATTGTCCTTATGGCGCAAATAGGTAGTTTTGTTCCTGCTAAATCGGCTCATATCGGAATCGTTGATAAAATCTTTACCCGTGTAGGTGCAAGCGATAACCTATCGGCAGGAGAATCAACCTTCATGGTTGAGATGAGTGAGGCGGCAAGTATCATGAATAATCTCTCGTCAAGAAGTTTGGTGTTGTTTGATGAGTTGGGCCGCGGAACAAGTACTTATGACGGAATGTCAATAGCTTGGGCAATCGTTGAATACTTGCATGAGAATCAGAAACACCGAGCAAAGACTCTGTTCGCCACTCATTACCATGAGTTAAACGAAATGGAGAAACACTTCGATAGAATAAAGAACTATAGTGTGCAAGTGAAAGAGGTGGACGGTCGAGTCGTCTTTCTCCGAAAACTGACACAAGGAGGAAGTGAGCATTCATTTGGTATTCATGTCGCAAAATTAGCAGGAATGCCGAAGAGCATTGTCAAGAGGGCAGGCGAGATATTAGCCCAATTGGAAAGCGCATCTTCAAATAATACGGTCTTAAAAAAATCGGTAGATGAGATTGCGGAAAACAGAAGCGGAATGCAGTTGAGTTTTTTTCAATTAGATGATCCTGTCTTGAAAAGTGTCAGGGATGAAATATTAAATTTGGATGTCAATAATCTTACTCCAATTGAGGCCTTGAATAAGTTGAACGAGATAAAAAAAATCGTGAAGGGGAAGGAATAATGAATATAAGAAATAAATATTTCGTTTTTGGGGGAATCATGTTTTTGCTTGCAATGGTTTCCATCACGACATTTGCACAAAATGGTCCGAAGTTGATGCTGAAGCAACATTATAAGATGTCCTTCTTTAAGAAATCTTATATTGTCGGGATGGAGGCAAAGCCCGGTGGAACTTATGACTTGTATGTCAATGCTGAACCCATGTTTGTTGACCATAGTGACGAGATGGGCATTGTCGTAGAGCATTCAGACATACCCAAGTTCCTCTCGTATTTGCGAACGGTCAGAAATAAATATGTGTCATGGATAAAGGTGGCACATGGAAACAAGGTTCGTTCGTATTCGAAGGAGATTCCTTGTCAATATACAGCCCATGTGTATTACCGTCATCAGGGGTATTATTACTTTCAGAAGGGGAATGCTATGCAAGCGTGGTTTACCGTTGATAAGAATGGAAATACTTATTTGAAAATGTCCACGCGCAATTTCATTGCAGATAAAGTGCGAAATGGCGGTCGATTTAATATGACTTTTGTCTCAATAGGAGAGATTGATGAGTTGATTCGCTTGATAGCAAACAGCGAAAAAGAGTACCATGCGCATCAGACAGAGGAGATGCGATTAGATGCTCTATTTCAATAAGTCATTAGGAAAGGGGACCAAGAACGGTCAGTCACGCCGTCTGTGAAACTGCTTGTCAATAGTACCCAAGAGCAAGATAGGAAGGAACCAAATAAGGAAGGTCAAGAGCAGTTTTTTTGTGATGTGAAGTTTGGGTTGTGCGCCCAAGACTGTTCCTTCAAGAGGCTTTTGAAATTCGGGAAGGTATTTCATTCCCCATTTGTTGATAACAATGCCATCTTTGATTAAAACAACACCCGGATTGTAGCGAATGATTGTTTTCAAGGTGATTTTGTCCGTTTTGGCGATGGTTAAATCTTGAAACAGACTTTTCATCTGTTTGATATCCTCATCAACGGATGCGGTCATAAAATAGACAGGGTATTTGTTGCGTTTCGCAAAATCCTGTAAACGTTGAAGTTTTTCGATGTTTTTGCCTTCAAAGTTTCCCTTGGAGATGTCCCAACTAACGATTAAGAACGTGTAGCGGGAATCGGAGAGAACGTCTTGGGTGATGTCAAATCCATCAACGTCCAGAGAAAAATCGTGAATGGGAGGAACAAATCCTTTTTTAATAAGCACCGATTGTTGGTCAACAAAATGCCATGCGGAATCGGTAGGGAAATTATCCATTGTGAACTGTCGCTGTACTCCTGCACTATCATAAATCAGTTGAATCTCATATTCATCAAGTGGGGCGTCTTCTGGAATTTCCATGCCTTTGTTGATATCCGCACCAATGTGGTAAGGTCGGAAATCAATCATAGGAAGCGTGTAATAGCTGTAGATGGAAAGTCCAAACGCGAAGATGAGCGTATAGAAGATAGCAATCCATTGAGCCCATGCGCTATTGTGTATGATTTGTTTTTTACGAAGTAATATGATGATTGCAATTAAAGCGCAGAGAATAATGTTTTTCCAGAATGTGGTCCAATTGTCAAGAATAAGCGCATCGCCAAAGCAGCCACAGTCTTGAACTGGATTTTGGATGGCAATCCAAAGCGTGAGCGGAGTCATGAAGAGCATCATGAGGGCAGCACCTACCATGGAGACACGTACTCGAAGTCCAAAGAGAAGTGACAAGCCGATGGTCAATTCTAATGCGCAAAGGATGAGAGAAGCAATAAAAGCGAGGTCATGGAAAGAGGTCATGAATTCTCCCATCGCCTCAAGATAGTCCTCTATTTTATAAGCAGTACCCCAAGGATCAATGGCTTTGACAAAGCCAGAAAAGGTGAATGTGAGGCCGACAAGTGTTTTGGCTGTATAGTAAAGTAAAAACTTTATTTTATTCATTTTTGCTTTCAAGTATTTTGATAAGTCCGAAGACGGCGTAATTGATAATGTCTTGATAGTTGGAGCCAATGCCTTCACTTACGTTGGTTACTCCACCATTGTCTTCGATTTGTTTTATGCGGTTGATCTTGACAAGAATAAAATCGGTGTAGGATTGTGTACGCATCATTCTCCACGCTTCATCGTAGTCATGATTCTTGTCCAAGAGAAGTTTTTTTGTCTCCGCAACAAACAAGTCGTATTCGGAAGCCGCTTGTTCGGGAGTCATGTCCGGACACAGGACGGCACCATGTTTCAATTGAATCAACCCAATGAGACTATAATTGACGATTGCCACCAATTCACTCTCGATACTATCTTCGATTTTGGCGTTTCCTTTCGTTTCGAGTGTTCGTATTCGTTCAGCCTTAATGAATAACTGGTCTGTCAGCGAGGATGGTCTGAAAAGTCGCCATGAAGCACCGTAGTCATTCAATTTGTCCGTGAAAACTTTTCTGCATTTACGAATGATTTCGTCAAACTCTTGTATCGTGTTCATTCTATCTCAAGTTAAGTGTGAATCACGCTTCACCAGATCCAAAAGGCGTGATGGGCGGAATGTGAGAATTAGGGGTTTTGTCGTGCGTTCCGATTTGAATGGAGCCAAATGTCTGTTCAAATTTGTTGACGTTGTCCTGCAACGCTAAAAGAAGTCTTTTGGCATTGTCAGGTGTCATTATGATTCGACTGCGAACTTTGGGTTTAGCTTGACCAACAAAAATTTGAGCGAAATCAACAATAAATTCAGACTGGCTATGTGTAATGATGCACAAGTTGCTATAGGTTCCTTTTTCCACATCTGTCGGCACTTCAATGCTTATGCTTTTTTTTTCTTCAGACTCGTTTGACATGGCGTAAGTAGAAATGGGTTATTTGTAACTACGATTGTTTTTGCCCTCAATGAAGTTGACAAATGCTTCGTTGACGACACGCATTCCACCAGCGGTAGGGTAGTCTCCGGTAAAATACCAGTCACCACCGTTGTTTGGACAAGCCTCATGAAGTCCAGGGACTGTTTGGTAAACAACTTCAATTTTGACATTGCCTGTGGTTGGGGAAATCATTTGAGCGATCTTGTCTGATATTTGCTCATCGGTAAAAGGAGCGTAAATATCTTTGACGTGATTGACCATTTCTTCCTTAGGGAAGGATTGTTGAGCCTTGCATTTTTTATAGACTTCGTTGACAACATATTCCATGTTGTTGTCTTTCAGTAGTTCTAAGGCGGCTTTGAATGCGATAAACTCGTTCATGCGACTCATATCAATGCCGTAGCAATCTGGGAATCTGATTTGAGGTGAGGATGAAACAATGACAATCTTTTTCGGATTGAGCCGGCACAATATTTTAACAATAGACTGTTTGAGTGTCGTTCCGCGCACTATGCTGTCGTCAATGATTACTAAGTTGTCTTCAAAAGGTACAAGTGAGCCGTAAGTTATGTCATAGACGTGAGCCGCAAGATTGTTTCGGTTATTGTCTTGGGCGATGAATGTGCGAAGTTTGATGTCTTTGATAGCGACCTTCTCTATTCGCGGGTGTCTGCGAGTATAGTTCTTTTCAGGATGAGCGTCCATGTATTTTTCGACGCCTTCGATCATGCCATAATATGCCACTTCAGCAGTATTCGGGATGAATGAAAAAACAGTGTGATCAATGTCGTAATCAACTTTTTTGAGAATAGGTTCGGTAAGGAGTTCTCCAAGTTTTTTACGCTCCTTATAGATGTCATGGTCACTACCTCGAGAAAAGTAAATACGCTCAAAAGAACAAGGGGCAATGTTGCGTGGTTGAATGATTTGTTCGACGGACACACGACCGTCTTTTTTCAGAATCAACGCTTGACCAGGCATGAGTTCCTTGACTTGTTCGATGTTGAGGTCTAAGGATGTTTGTATGACAGGTCGTTCGCTTGCCACGGCAATGATTTCGTCATCGCAATAATAGAAGGCAGGTCGAATGCCCCACGGGTCACGAATGACGAAGGCGTCGCCATGTCCCATAATGCCACAAAGAGCATAGCCACCATCCCAACTTGGTGCCGCCTTGCGAAGGATGTTTCCGATGTTTAGTTCTTGTTCGATTTGTTGAGTTGGATTGTTGTCGTCAGTACCATATTTGTCATAAAGTCTTTGGACTTCACGATCAAGATAGTGACCTAACTGTTCCAACATCATGAACGTGTCGGAATAGTCACGTGGATGTTGTCCACGTGCTGTTAACTTGTTGAAGAGTTCATCAACGTTGGTCAGGTTGAAGTTGCCCGCAAGAATAAGGTTCTGGCTCTGCCAGTTGTTTCTTCGCAAGTAGGGTTGAACGTAACTTAATCCGTCTTTGCCATTGGTTGAATAGCGAAGGTGACCGAGATAGATTTCACCGGCAAAGGGGAGGTGCTGTTTTGCCCATGTGGGGTCGGCAACGTTTGCCTGTGGATATTTGGAAAAAATGTCATTGATTTTAGAATACATGTTGTCAATGGCACTGCTTCCAAGCGCACGTTCACGACTGATGTATTCTTCACCAGCAGGCATATCGGTTTTCACGCATGCCATGCCCGCTCCCTCTTGTCCTCGGTTGTGCTGTTTTTCCATCATGAGGTACAGTTTCTGGTAACCGTATTGCCAGGTACCGTATTTAACATGATAGTGTTCTAATGGCTTAAGCAGCCTAACCATTGCTATTCCGCACATAATTAATGGCTATTTGGGATTAGAAGTGTAAAAAAGATTATTCGACAGTAACCGATTTTGCAAGGTTGCGCGGTTGGTCAACGTTGCAGCCTTTCATAATTGCGATATGGTAGGCGAGCAGTTGAAGAGGGATGACTGCCAATAAAGGCGTGAAGTATTCACTCGTTTTAGGTATCGCGATGGAATAGTCGGATAGTTTCTTGACGATGGAGTCGCCTTTGGTAACGATGGAGAATACACGTCCTTTTCGCGCTTTCACTTCTTCGATGTTGGAAATGGTTTTTTCGTACATCGCTTGATGCGGTGCTATGAAAACAACGGGCATTTCTGTATCAATGAGCGCGATGGGACCATGTTTCATTTCAGCGGCAGGGTATCCTTCCGCATGGATATAAGAAATCTCCTTGAGTTTGAGCGCGCCTTCCAACGCAACGGGGTAGTTAAATCCACGACCTAAATAGATGAAGTTCTTGGCGTAGGTAAAGATAGGGGCAATGTTCTTGATGTTCTCATTGGATTTGATGGTTTCTTCCATCTTAGAAGGAATTTCCGCCAATTCATGAATCAAAGAGACATATTTTTCTTTTTCAATTGTTTTCTTAAGTCGAGCGATGGTCAGAGCCATTAGGGACAAGACCATTACTTGTGCCGTGAAAGCCTTGGTCGAAGCCACGCCAATTTCCGGTCCTACGTGTGTATAAGTTCCGCTATCCGTGTTTCGAGGAATGGAACTACCTACGACATTGCATATACCATAAACAAAGGCGCCTTTTTGACGTGCCAGTTGGACAGCGGCCAGGGTATCTGCCGTCTCGCCAGATTGTGAGATGGCGATGACGATGTCATCTTTGTAGATGATAGGGTTTCGATAACGAAATTCGCTGGCGTATTCCACTTCAACGGGAATCCGACAGAGATCTTCGATGAGGTATTCGCCAATGAGTCCGGCATGCCAAGAAGTTCCACAAGCGACGATGAGTATGCGTCGCGCGTTGATGAACTTATCCTTGTTGTCAATTATGCCAGCCAAAGAGACATTGTCTTGTTTGACATTGATACGACCTCTGATGGCTTCAGCAATGCGTTTGGGTTGTTCGTAGATTTCTTTTAGCATGAAATGCGGAAATCCACCTTTCTCCAATTCGTTTAATGACATTTCGATTTCCTTGATGACTGGTGTCGCTTCCGCATCTTTGATGGTGCGAACATGAATTCCTGTTTTTCGGTTGACAACGGCAACTTGTTCATCATCAAGGTAAATGACCTTGTTGGTGTATTCAACGATAGGGGTCGCATCGGAAGCGATAAAGAATTCGTTGTCACCAATGCCGATGACCAACGGACTGGACTTGCGCGCCACAACTATTTGTTGAGGATTGTTTTTCTCAATAATCGCTATGGCATAAGCACCGACTACTTGTGAAAGTGCCAATTGAACGGCATGTGGAAGGTCAACTTTGTTTTGTTCTTTGACATATTCGATGAGTTGAACCAACACTTCCGTGTCAGTGTCACTCTGAAACTGAAAACCACGTTTAGTAAGGTCTTTTTTTATGTTGGCGTAGTTCTCAATTATGCCGTTGTGAATAATGGCAAGGGTCTTGGACTGTGAATAGTGGGGGTGAGCGTTGAGGTCATTGGGTTCACCATGTGTAGCCCAGCGCGTGTGTGCGATACCTACAGTTCCTGAAAGATCTTTGTCAGCGGCATAACGCTCAAGATCCTCGACCTTTCCTTTGGTTTTATAGACGTTAATCTGATTGTCATTGTTCAGAAGAGCCACGCCAGCGGAGTCATAACCTCGGTATTCCAAACGATGTAAACCTTTTATCAGAATGGGGTATGCCTCTTTTTTGCCGATGTATCCAACAATTCCACACATAATTTTATTAAAGAATCTGTTAGAGTGTTATTATTTGTATTCATCCCAATGTTTGATTTGGATGCCGTTTTCTTGCATTTTGCAGAACGCGCGGATAAAGGCACTTGCCAATCGAGCATTGGTGATGAGAGGGATATTGAAGTCAATGGCGGAACGACGAATCTTATAACCGTTATTGAGTTCGTGTTTTGTCAGGTTTTTAGGTATGTTGATAACCAGATCAAATTGTTTGTTTTCAATCATTTCCAAAACCTTGAGTTGACAGTCGTTGTCATCTGGCCAACCCACGAGTTGACTATCCACGCCGTTCTCTTTGAGGAACTTGTAGGTTCCTCCCGTCGTATAGAGGTTGTATCCATTCTCCAGCAACAATTGGCATGCGTCAAGAAGATCGACTTTCGATTTAATGTCACCAGAAGATACCAAAATGTTTTTCTCGGGAATATGGTAGCCGACGGCAAGCATGGATGTCAGCAACGCATCGTCAAAGTTCTGTCCGAGACAGCCGACTTCACCTGTGGAGGACATGTCAACACCGAGTACAGGGTCCGCCTTTTGAAGTCGCGTAAAGGAGAATTGTGACGCTTTGATACCAACGTAATCAAGGTCAAATTCAGACTTCTGCGGTTTCTCAACCGGTAAACCGAGCATCACTTTTGTCGCCAAATCGATGAAGTTGAGTTTTAAAATTTTTGAAACGAATGGGAATGAGCGTGAAGCGCGCAAGTTGCATTCGATCACTTTAATGTCATTTTCTTTGGCAAGATATTGGATGTTGAACGGACCGGAAATGTGCAGTTCTTTGGCTATCTTGCGAGAGATGCTCTTGATGCGTCGGATGGTTTCAACATAGAGTTTTTGCGGAGGGAACTGTATGGTGGCATCGCCGGAGTGAACGCCAGCAAATTCAACATGTTCGGAGATGGCATAGACGATAAGTTCACCATTTTGCGCCACGGCATCAAATTCAATTTCCTTCGCTTTTTGTATGAATTGAGAAACGACTACAGGATGTTCTTGTGAAACGTCGCTTGCCAGTTTGAGGAATTCGACAAGTTCTTCCGTGTTGGAGCAAACGTTCATCGCCGCGCCAGAGAGGACATAGGAAGGACGCACGAGGACAGGGAATCCGACTTTCTGGACAAAGTTGTTGATGTCTTCCAAGGAAGTCAATTCGCTCCATTTAGGTTGGTCAACCCCAATACGGTCAAGCATTGCGGAGAATTTATGTCTGTCTTCTGCATTGTCAATGTCTTTGGCTTGCGTTCCGAGCAGTTTGACGCCACTCAAGTCCAATTTAACCGCCAAGTTGTTAGGGATTTGTCCTCCCACGGAGACGATTACACCATGTGGTTGTTCGAGTTCCACTATGTCACGAACGCTTTCATAACTGAGTTCGTCGAAGTAGAGTCGATCACAGATGTCGTAGTCGGTAGAGACTGTTTCTGGGTTGTAGTTGATCATTACGCTTCGGTAGCCTTCCTTGCGAATCGTGTTGAGCGCATTGACCGAACACCAGTCAAACTCAACGGAAGAGCCGATACGATAAGCGCCAGAACCCAGAACAATGACAGAACGATGATCACCGAGGTACTTGACATCGGAAGCCGTTCCATTGAACGAGAGGTATAGATAATTGGTTTGTGCAGGGAATTCGCCGGCTAAGGTGTCAATTTGTTTTACGACAGGCATAATTCCACGTCGGATGCGTTCAGACCTCATGGTGTCCTTTGGCGTAGTCTTTGTCTTGTAAACGAGCCGAGCCAATTGGAAGTCAGAGAATCCAATCTTTTTCGCATATCGGAACAGTGGGGTAGGCAGTTCTTCCCTTGTGTTGTATTCCGCTACTTCATGAGAGGTATCAATGATGTTTTTCAGTTTGTAGAGGAACCATTTGTCAATCTTGGTCAATTCGTGAAGTCGATCGACATCGTAGCCTTGTTCCAATGCTTGGGAGAGGTAGAACACGCGTTTGTCGGTCGGTTCGGAAAGAGCATGGTCAAGATTGTCGGTAAAGAGGTTTTTGTTAGCGACAAAACCATGCATGCCTTGTTGAATCATACGTAGGCCCTTTTGGAAGGCTTCTTCAAAGGATCGTCCTATTGACATGATTTCGCCGACGGACTTCATCGAAGAGCCTATCTCTCTGCTTACGCCATGGAACTTCGCAAGGTCCCAGCGAGGAATCTTAACTACGATATAGTCAAGGGCAGGTTCAAAGAAGGCGGATGTTGTTTTCGTCACGGAGTTGCGTAGTTCGTGAAGTCCGTAACCCATTCCGAGTTTTGCCGCGACAAATGCCAATGGGTAGCCAGTAGCCTTGCTTGCAAGCGCTGAAGAGCGGCTAAGTCGAGCGTTGACTTCGATGACACGATAGTCCTCAGAAGTTGGGTCGAAAGCGTATTGCACGTTGCATTCTCCGACGATGCCAATATGTCGAACGATAGAGATGGCTATTTGACGCAGTTTATGATATTCATGATTGCTCAAGGTTTGGCTTGGTGCGACCACGATGCTTTCGCCCGTATGGATGCCCAGTGGATCGAAATTCTCCATGTTGCAGACCGTGATGCAATTGTCATATTTGTCACGGACCACTTCATATTCGATTTCTTTCCAACCTTTCAGTGATTTTTCGATAAGCAGTTGCGGTGAGTAGGTGAGTGCTTTTTCTGCCAAAACATGAAGTTCCTCGTCATTGTTGCAGAAACCGGAACCCAGTCCGCCAAGGGCGTATGCCGCCCTGACGATGATAGGGTAGCCCAAAGCGTTCGCCGCTTTTTTAGCGTCTTCAAGATTTTCGACGGCAACGGATTTGATGGTTTTGACATTGATTTCATCAAGGCGTTCGACGAATTTTTCACGGTCTTCAGTGTCAATGATGGCTTGAACGGGAGTTCCCAAGACAGAGACGTTGTGTTTCTCCAGAATCTTGCTTTCGTAGAGTTTCACGCCACAGTTAAGGGCTGTCTGGCCACCAAAGGAGAGCAGGATCCCATCTGGCTGTTCTCGTTCGATGACTTTTTCCACGAAATATGGCGTAACTGGAAGGAAGTAGATTTTATCAGCAACCCCTTCGGACGTTTGGACCGTAGCAATGTTCGGATTGATGAGAACCGTTTCGATGTGTTCTTCTTTTAAGGCTTTGAGAGCCTGGCTTCCGCTATAGTCAAACTCGCCCGCCTCGCCAATCTTTAATGCTCCGGAACCTAACAATAGGACTTTCTTTGGTTTGACAATAGGTGTGTTTGTGCCTCCTGTGAGATCAATTTTTCCGGTTTTAATGGTGTTTACGAAGGTGTCAAATAAGAATTCCGTATCCGTTGGACCAGAAGCCGCCTCCGGGTGGAATTGAGCGGAGAAGAAAGGTTTGCTCTTGTGGCGTATTCCTTCGTTGGTTTGGTCGTTGAGGTTGATGAAGAGAGATTCCCAATCTTGCGGAATTGTTTGGTTGTCAACCGCATATCCATGATTTTGCGAGGTGATGAAGCAACGGTTCGTGCCTTGCATTATGACCGGTTGGTTGTGTCCTCGGTGACCATATTTAAGTTTGTATGTTTTTGCGCCAGCTGCGATGGAAAGAAGTTGATTGCCCATGCAGATGCCGAAAATAGGTTTATCTCCTTGTAACGCTTGTTGGATGTGTTTGATTGTCGGTGCGCACATTTGCGGATCGCCCGGTCCGTTTGATATGAACAACGCATCGTATTGGAGCGTGTTGAAATCGTAGTCCCAAGGAACGCGTATTACGGTCACGTCACGTTTGAGAAGACAGCGGATGATGTTTTGTTTCACGCCACAGTCAACAAGTACTACTTTGTAAGTTCCTGAACCATAAGTGATAACTTCCTTGCAAGAAACTTCCTTGACCCAATTGACCGCTGACGTATTGACAAAATCGACGTCGGGGCAATCTTCAATGAGGATTTTGCCTTCCATGGCACCTTGTTCACGAATGGTTTGCGTAAGCAAGCGGGTGTCGATTCCAAAGATGGCTGGTATTTTTTGTTGTTTGAGCCATTCGGAAAGGCTTCGTGTGGCATCCCAATGGCTGTATTCGAAAGAATAATCGGAAATGACAAGTCCTTTGACGTGTATCATTTCCGATTCGAAATTGATTGATAAACCGTTTTTGTCACCGTCAGCTGGGACTCCATAGTTGCCAACAAGCGGAAAGGTGATGGTGAGTATTTGTCCAGCATAACTTGGATCGGTAAGAGATTCCGGGTATCCGACCATTGCCGTGTTGAATACGACCTCGCCAGCGGTAGACTGTTCATAACCGAAGGAAAAACCTTCAAACACGTTGCCGTTTTGCAACACCAATTTCGCTTTCTTGAATTGCTTCATGTTTTTTGAAACTATCGTGTATATTTATGATATATGCTTTTGCATTTTCAAATTACAAAGATAGAAAAAAAAGGGAATCTACCCATCTTTTACTTTTTGATTTTTGAGAGCGAGCAGTAGTGCATACGGCAAGACATTTAAGAAGTCAACCTACAATTATATTTTGTTGGATTATTAAAAACAAAATAGAACTCACCGCTGCCCGAACCAGACAACTTTGCGATGCGATGACGGTCACAAAAGACTTGATGGCGAACTTACTCCTTGCCGCTGGCGGTAAAGGTGGCATCTGAACAGGCGGTGGAGGTTCTACCGGCGAACTGACCAACTGGGATGGCACAAAGAAAAAGACTGGCTGGGGTATAGGATAACCCCATAGAAAAACATTAGAAAGAAATAATATGATGACATCAACAAAGGTAAAGTTCAGGCCATCTACGGTGGATGGCAAGGAGGGAGGTCTCTATTTCCAGATTATCCATAACAGAGTTGTCCGTCAGTTGAATACTGATTATAATGTCTTTGCAGAGGAATGGGATGCGGAGTCGGAAAGCGTTATCGTAAATGTTAACCGCTCCAACTTCTTGTTGGGTATTCAAGAACGTCTGGCGTGGGATGTGGCCCGCCTGGAAAAGGTTGTCCGCTTGTTGGAAACGGAGCATCGTCGGTTTACAGCTGATGATGTGATTACCATGTTCCATAAACTGACCAAGGAGTCCTCCCTCTTTACCTTTATGCATGGTGTCATAGCGCAACTGAAACAACTGGGAAAAATCCGAACATCAGAAACCTATACAACCACACTCAATAGCTTTATGGCATTCCGTGACGAGCAGGATGTTCCGCTTGACGGCATCAACTCTGACATGATGCTCAGGTATGAAGCCTATCTGAAAACCAGAGGTGTACGCATGAATACCATATCGTTCTATATGCGTAACCTTCGGGCTGTCTATAATCGTGCCGTTGAAAAAGGATTGACTTCACAGAACAATCCCTTCCGGCACGTTTATACTGGAGTAGAAAAGACAGTGAAGCGAGCAATACCTATTAAGGACATCAAAGCCCTGAAGGAGTTGGACTTGTCCATAAAACCATCATTGGACTTCGCCCGTGATATGTTCATGTTCTGCTTTTATACCCGAGGTATGTCTTTTGTGGATATGGCTTATCTCAGAAAGACAGACATAAAGAATGGCATTCTGACCTATCGTAGAAGAAAGACAGGACAGGAACTGAGTATCAAGTGGGAGAAGTGCATGGCTGAGATAGTCGCTAAATACCCTGAAAACAAGACAGATTTCCTTCTCCCTATCATCAAAGAGCAAGGCAATGAGCGAAGGCAATATGACAATGCCCTTCATTTGGTCAACTATCGGCTGAAAGAACTATCCATAATGCTGAAACTTCAGCGGTCGCTGACTATGTATGTGGCTCGTCACTCTTGGGCAAGTGCAGCCAAGGCAAAGAATGTACCTCTGTCTGTCATCAGTGAAGGAATGGGACACGACTCCGAGACAACGACACTGATATACCTCGCTTCGTTGGAAACGTCGGTAGTTGACAAGGCAAACAAGATGATATTGGGATTGTTGTAAACAAAGATTTGTTTAGCAAATTTCTCAATCTCTTCCTAAGAGACGGATATTTGGCTACTAAGGTACATATTTTCTTGTAAAGACCACCTTATTGTAAAATAAAAAAGTTGCCTTTTTGTGTGCATTTTTTCATTTTGTTTAGCAAAAACAAGTAAAAATGGCTGTATAAACCGCACCATAAAGAGGTTTCATGTTTCTCCACGTCTCTTAGGAAGAGACGAATGGATATTGCTCGACAAAGACCACCAGCCAATAGGCAATAATATAATAACAACTCCCTTGTAGTGTAACAAAGGGCATGGTCGCCTGTCGAGGCACTACTTGGGAGTTATCTGTTAAAATGACAAATAGATTAACTCATGAATAAAAAGCTACTCATCCCGATTGTTATCTGTACAATCATTGTTATTGCAGTTATCTCAACCTGTGTAGGTGGAGGAAGTAAAATTAAACTTATATGGGATGCTGTTCTCCCACCTGGAGAAATCAATGACTCCATTGAGTTGAAAGTCTATGTTGAGAATTCTGGTAGCATGGATGCATACATGTGCGCAGGTTCCAATCTTAAAGATGCGGTTTTCGATTATGTAAGCGACCTAAAGCGGTTGACTACCTCATGCTCGCTATACTATATCAATTCTAAAGTCATTCCATACAATGGAGAGCTAAAATCTTACATTAAAGACCTTACTCCACAATCATTCGCCATGGCTGGTGGAGACCGAAGGAATACAGATCTTCGTGATATTTTTGAGAAAATCATAAGAGCCAATGGCAAACAATGTGTTTCTGTGTTTGTATCTGATTGTATACTTGATATACCTGAAAATGCAATAGATTTCTTCGGTAATTGCCAGGTGTCAATCAAGAATACTTTTAATGAAGCTCTTTCTGCGAACCCAGGCTTAGGGGTAGAAATAATCAAACTTGAATCCAAATTTGAAGGGTATTGGTATTGTGGACATAACAGAGAACTTCTCAAAGACGTGAAGCGACCTTACTACATTTGGGTTATTGGTGACCAACGATATTTGGCTGATTTCAATAAGAAAGTTCCCGTAGAGAACATCATTGGAGGTATCAAAGAATATAGTGCCTATGCAGCACCGCAAAAAATACCTTTTGATATTACCAAATCTACATATGTCACAAATCATTCCGGGAAAATCAATGTTGAAGTGCTTATTAATTTGAGAGGCTCTTTACAAAGTGGCACTATGTGTAAGAACACTGCTCTTTACAAGTCTGCGAACCCAGAACAGGTTACAGTTGCATCTGTTAACGAGATAACCGATGCTTCCAACCGTTATAGCCATGTTGTCACACTTGAAATAGAAAATCCAGAAACGTTAAAACTCGAAACGCTGACATTCTCATATCCATATTTGGCAACTTGGGTCTCAAATTCCGATGACACCATAGGTGCCAATGTCAAAAATAATCTTGACAAGACTACGGGTCTAATGGCCCTCATTAAGGGTGTCGCTGAGGCGTACAAAAACTCAACAACATACGGCTCCGTTTCTTTTGAACTTAAAAACAAATAACTTTATACATTATGAGTGAATTCTTTGGCAGTATCTACTGCTGGCTTGAAGACTTCTTTGGAATTGAGCTGGCAGAGTATCTTTGGGGAGAATCATCTCCAGAACAATTAAGCAACATGTTTATTGGCATCGGCCTTACCATGTTGGTCATCTCGTTAGTTGTAGCAGTTTGCTACTATTACATCGTCAATCATCCACGTCTTAACAACTGGTGGGGCTGGCTCATTTTCTTAGGCGTGAATGCTGCAATTAACTTTGTAGTTGGCTGGCAATGGGTTTTGAAAGACTATTACGCTGGACTCATGGTAAAGAAAGATGCTGCAACTGGTAAAATGGTGGACTTACCCATCTATACCGATGACATTTTGGCTTTTGGTGTCACCAACATGATTGATGCCATTATTGCTTTCATAGTATTCTCATATATCATCAAATGGTGGAGTACCAACTGTTCACGTGCTCCATTTTAACACATAAACCTATCAAAATATGGCCAAACTATATATTTTTGGAATTGGAGGGACTGGAGCGCGTGTCCTACGTTCTTTCACAATGATGATGTCGGCTGGTGTAAATATAGGAGCCGATGAAATCGTACCTATAATCATTGACCCCGATGCATCAAATGCTGACTTAACAAGAACTGTAGCCCTTATGAATAATTACAGGGCTATTCACTCAGCTCTTTCGTTCACTAAAGATAATGAATCAACATTCTTTAGAAAGGAGTTGTCTCAGATATTGGTGAACTACACACTCCGAATCAACGATACGGATGATAAAACATTCCAGCAGTTTATCGATCTGCCTTCCATGGACAAGGCTTCACAGGCCATGATGAGAATGCTTTTCTCGGAAAAGAACCTTGGGTCGTCTATGGATGTTGGTTTTAAGGGCAACCCTAATATCGGGAGTATCGTTCTTAACCAAATAGTGGATTCAAATGATTTTCAGGACTTCGCTAATAATTTTGAATCTGGAGATAAAGTTTTCATCATCAGTTCAATATTTGGAGGAACAGGCGCAAGCGGTTTCCCTCTTTTGTTGAAAACTCTACGAACTGGAACAAATTTCCCTAATAACGACCTTATTAACCACGCAGAGATTGGTGCTATTACCATTCTTCCGTATTTCAAACTGAAGAACGATGATGAGAGCGAGATAGACTCTTCTACTTTTATATCAAAGACCAAATCAGCCTTGGCTTATTATGAGAACAACATCAGCAAGAACAATTCAATCGACGCTCTGTATTTTCTTGCTGATGATGTAACAAATACTTATGAGAACCATGAAGGAGGTTCGGCACAGCAAAACGATGCCCACTTAGTTGAGTTCTTGGCTGCTACTGCTATTGTTGATTTCAGCAATAAGCAACATGCGAATACCTCGAACAAGGAACTTGGTCTAAAGGACCTCACTGGTTCGGTCACTTTCGATTCGTTCTATGACAAGCAGAAACGTCTGCTTTATGCTCCGCTCACCGAATTTATGATGATGGCAAACTGCATTAATCATAAGTTTGATTATTATTCATCCAAAGACTTCAATGCCAATAATGATAATTTTAATGGCCTGTATGGTTCTTCATTCATGTCAGAGCTGCAGAACCTGACTTCGTTGTTCATTGAATGGCTTGGCGAAATGAAGAGAAACAAACGTCCGTTAGATCTTTTTAATCTCAATACAAAAGACAAGCCCTTTGAAGTTGTTACAGCGGTTAAACCCAAGAAGATTGTCAGTCTCAAATCCGACTATGATTTGGTGACCGACCGTTTAAATTCCGCTATTAAAAAGTGTCATAGCAAAGAAGACAACGACAAGTTCCTTGAAATGTTCTACCTTGGCATGACAAAGTTGTTTAACGAAAAATTTAATGCATAATCACCATGTCGAAAGTATTTAGATTATATAGAGAGGGTACAACAACCTTCCAAGGTTGGAATGAGAACCCTGCTTTCCCGTATAACTCCAATGCCCGGGACACCATCGAGGATCCTGATGGAGCCAGTGCTAAGAATGAAATTACATCTATTCCTTCTCCTTTTGCTAGAATTGATCTTGTTAAGACCGCATTCAAGGAAGTATGCCGCAGGGCATCACGGAACGTAAAAGAGTTAGAGGGAAACACCATATTCCATAAGATGGTGTCTGACTCATTGGACGTTGGTGAGATTTTCTTCAACATTGATAAGTTCAAGGATAAGATAGAGATTATAACATGGGATCCGTCCGTGATGATTGATGCCTTGAAGAATGACCAGAACGCAAGTCACTATTATGTGGCAGATGCCTTGCAGAAGTATCTGCTTTCCGATGCTCAAACATACAATTTCAACCAACTAAAGAACATTTATTTGTTGAATTACACGAATGGGCCTGATGAATTAAATATTATTGGTGCCACTTCGCCAGCTACGCTATTCTTTAGCGGGGCCAATGGTCTTGAATATATACATGACATTTTTTTCGCAAACAACGATCGACCTTTTGATGGCGACTATGTTCCACTTTTCAAAAGAGATTTTGACTACATCAAAGCATGGTGGACACTTCGCAAAACCATACCATACTTTTCTAATCTTTTCCCTGAGATTGAGAATTATCTGAACCTGACATTCAAGGCAATTACAGATCAACTTGTCAAAAACAAGTTGAATGAAATAACACCAGCATCAGCCAAAGACTTTTCTCTGATTGATGTGCAGTCTCATCAACAAAGTAACCAGGTTGAGGTGCTGGGAACGGTTTTGTTTAAGAAGAAAGCCTCTGGCAATATTGAGAATGAGTTTACAATACATCCTGAACGTACTGTAGCTGGTGTGAAACCACTTGTCCTCCCTGTTGAAGCAGGAAACAAATACGCAGGGCTACAATATGCAAATGGTACTTGGGGTAATACAAATAAAGCACCATACAAACCGAATGTTGCAGATATCGAACGTCGCACACTTCCATATGAAGGATCCACCTTCGCATATCTCACAATTAGCGATTTCCTCGAAGATACGATTGTTAAAGTGCCTCATACTTTGAACAAGAAGTATTTCTTCGATGGCAAGATCAAGGATGTGGAGCAGATGACTTCTTTCCTTCTTCCAATTAAGCCACTCTACTTCAAGTATTTCTCTATAGAAACACTTAATTCTACCATGCCTGATGGAAAACCTGCATTTGAGATGGAGGCCATTGCTGGTGGGTCTGTTAATGCTGTAATTCGAATACCTATCATAGGCAATGGGAATATTAGTTACATTGAGTACCAACGTATCTATTATGCACAGCGTCAGTCTGACGTTTCCGAAACGCAGAACTCTGGTGGAATGACATCTTTTGACTTCACAGGCTTAGTATTGCCCAGTATGAAATTCCAAAATGAAGAAGATGCTATTTATACGATTTCTTGTGTTAGCACTTTCTCAAATCAGTTCAGTTTTGATTTCTATCGTGAAGGTGAAATACTCCGTGATGTTCCTGTCGATTGCCGAAATAAAGAGAGGGGTATGTTTGACTTCAAAGCTGAGACATATACCATCCAACACAGCAACTTTGACTTCATCAGAGTTTCTAACAAAAGTGGAGTGAGCAATGTCATTATCCCCAATTTCCTTGTTCATCAGAATTTGGAAGATTATGAATTTGCTGTAGACTTGGGTACTTCAAACACACATATTGAGTTTAAAAAGGCCGACAACAATAGTTCTGACTCTTTCAACTACAAAGATTCTGAAGCTATATTCAGTACTTTCTTTGTACAGTCCTATCGTAAGATTCAAGGTAAGGTGATTCCTTTGGATTTGATTGACGAGAACGATTTAATGGTTCGTGACTTCATTCCAACTGTAGTGGGGGATGATTCAGATTTCTCTTTCCCGACAAGAACTGCATTGTCGTATGCGAAATCAACTGATTGGACTGAGAAGTTAAGAACATTTGGCTTGATTAACTTTGATATTACCTACAACAAGAAGTTGGGCATAGCCTATAATGCCAAGCCGATGGTGAATATCAAGTGGAGCAGTAAGCCTAATGCCCAGTCTGCTATGCAAGCCTATATTCGGAACATCATGATGATTATACGTAACAAGGTTATTGCCAACAATGGTAACCTTGCTCGTACAAAGATTACATGGTTCTATCCAAACAGTATGTCACCACGCCGTTTGTCTCAGTTGCGTATGGCGTGGAACGACTCATATACAGAGTTGTTCAATCGTGATGGTTCTACTAGAAACCTTTCTGAATCTGTTGCTCCTATACAATTCTACTTCCGCAGGTATGCCACCGCAACAAACCTCGTTAATGTGGATATTGGTGGTGGTACAACAGACATCGCCTTCTCTTCTAACGGCAAAGTTGAGTACATTACATCATTCAAGTTCGCAGCTAATTCGCTGTTCGAAGATTCGTTCTCAGACATCAACCCGAACAATGGAATTGTTGACTGGTTTAAGAATGACATTCTCGGCCTGCTTCAGTCTAAGCCAGAGTTGAATGAACTTGTCAATATCTTCAATAGTAATTTAGGGCAGCCAGCAAATATGGCTTCGTTCCTGTTCTCTTTGAAAGACAACTCGGCTACTAAGAGTCTTGCTCGAAATAATATTGATTTCAACAAGATTCTTCAGAATGATACCAAGTTCAAGGTTGTGTTTATCATCTTCTATACGGCCATCATCTATCACATTGCTCAGATAGTAAAAGCCAAAGGTCTGAAGGCACCGCGTCATATTGCATTTAGCGGTAATGGTAGTAAGATAATAAGCATTATCTCATCTGACCCGAAGATTCTTGGCAAGTACACCAAGATTATCTTCGAGAAGGTGCTAGGTAAAGAATACGGTTCAGCACTTGATATTCTTGGATTGGAACAAGGTTCAAACCCTAAGGAATCAACCTGTAAGGGTGGTTTAATTGCTGCTGAAGCATACGACGAAGAGCCTGAGACGCTTGTACTCCGCGATTCTTCAGGCAATCTCGCAAGCGCGAGCGATACTTACGCTACCATCTCTGATACTCATAAGGCAGAAATCGTGAAGACAGTAAAAGACTTCTTCAAATTTGCATTAACAGAAATCCCTTCTGCATTTAATCTTGATAACAACTTCGGAATTGATAATGTTACTATGAAGATTGCGAAGGAAGAATGCACAAAGGATTTGGAAACTTACCTTGACAAAGGTATAGAACTCTCTATCAAGGAGTCTGGTAATAAAGACAACCAAATAGAGGACGCTATCACGTTCTACCCAATTAAAGGTGTCCTCCAGTCTCTTTCAAGCAAGATACAAGAGTATTACTTAGAAAACCCAAGCTAATGAAAAAATTATATAGTATCATAATCTGTATGATCGCCATCATGGTGATGTCATCCTGTAGTTTCTTCGATGATGACAAGTCTCCGAAGGAAACTACAGAAGTAAGAACTATTGTTGAACTTCCTGACTCTATAAAACAAAAGATTGTTGAACAAGACGCTCTAATGACAGAGCTCTTGAATAAAGTCGACACTCTGACAGCAGAGCTTAATGCAACTAAAACCGAAAATGCAGAGCTGAAAGAAAAAGTAGCAGAATTAAAAAGTCCCAAAAGCACATGGGCTTACGTCTCAATGGGTGCTTTTGTCCTTGGTCTTATTGCTCTTTTATTTGCTCTTTTTAGGCCAAAAGGAATTAAGGAAGAGAAGGTATATGAAATTGTAAAAGAGTGTCTTGACAACTCTCACAGGATTAAAGAACTTCAAGTTCATGTAAACAATTTACTCTCAGCACAACGCAGTAGTAGAAACTCACAAACTGGTTCATCTTATGCTCCTAAGACAGACTCTCGTTTGTGTCAATTGGAAAACCAGATGTCCCAAGTCATTGCAGCTGTTAAAAAAATGACAGCATTTGCACAGTCCACTACTCAGACTCACGCCGATACTCCGAAGCCGCGTAAAGATGCAGAATACCAAAAGGTGGGATACGCCAAAAATGATACCGGCACCTATTTTACAACAATATATGAATCCAATCAAGAAGGATGCGTGTTCAAAATATCCTTCATGAGTCCTACTAAGGGAAGATTCAATATTATTTCTTTGGATAAAATTCAGTCAAGAAACGACTGGCAACAAAAAATTGAGTGTAGCGGCATTTCTATTAAGGAAGCTTCTGACTTCCGAATTGAAGAAGAAGGTCTATGTGAGAAGATAGAAGAAAATACATGGCAAGTCACTAAACCACTTAAAATCAGATTGTTGAAGTAAAATGTCATTATTAGTTCCAATAATTGTAGCGACAATAATCGTGCTACAAATATTCTTCTTCGTGAAGAATGTGCTCCGCATGAGAGAGTACAAGAAAATATTTGCAGAAGAAAAGTCCTGGGGTATTGCTCACAATCCCGAAACGAAATTTGTCTCTGGTATTTATGGGCGCGGCAACAAAGTTTTTGAATCCATCAAAGACTCAATTAACAAATACCTTGAAAACAACTCTGGTTCAGTCATTGATTTTTCTCTCTTGAAAGATGCCGTTGACCGACACTGCGATTCTGTTGAAAATGACATCAACACACTGACCCCGACACCTTTGTATTGCGGTCTTGCAGGAACTATGGCTGGTGTAATCGTAGGTCTTAGTTCCTTGCTTACCACAGGAAGTATTAACGCACTTTTGTCTTCAGGTTCTGGAAACTTCGGTACAGCTGCAGAAGGCGTAAACGACTTGCTTGCAGGTGTAGCTTGGGCAATGCTTGCCAGTATCATGGGTATCTTACTTACCACAATAGCTTCTCTTCTGTTTAAGAGGTATAAATTACAAGGAGAATCGGGTAAGAACACTTTTCTGGCGTGGCTTCAAGCAAAACTACTTCCAGAGTTGCCTTCTGACACATCTGATGCACTAAATCGTCTGGTCAAGAACCTCAATAAGTTCAATAGTACCTTTGCAGAAAATACATCCTCACTACGTGGCGCATTACGAGAGGTAAACGAATCTTATCGCATCCAAGGTGACATTATCAAAGCCGTGCATGATATGGACGTGATGAAGATGGCAAAGGCTAACGTCCGAGTGCTTGAAGAACTGAAGGAATGCACAGATAAGTTAGAACAGTTCAATGAATATTTGGATGACATTCACGGCTATACAGATGCAATCCATACATTTACTACCCAATTTGAGCAAGAAGCTAACCGACTGCATGTTCTTGAAGAAATACAGCAGTACTTCATGCGCCATAAGGCAGAAATTGCCAAAGATTCTGCTGACGTAGATGTAGCTTTGAGAAACGCATTGCGTACCCTAAAGGAGACTGCCAGCCAAAACACAGGTGAACTCAACTCTACACTTGTTCAGCAGGCTGAAGAGTTTAAGCGTATTATCGCCGATGAAAAAGATTCTTTTGAAAGACTGAATAGCGAGCTTCGCGCTCAATTCAGTGCTGAGCTAACCCAAATCCCAATGTTGCAAAAACAGTTGTCTGAAATTGCAGGAATCCCTGCAAAATTAGACAAGCTTATAGAACGTATGGAACGCTCAAATAGTACTTTGGCTTCACAGGTGAGTGGAACAATGACACGCACAGCTAAAGAACTCACAACTGTTTCGTCAAAGGGTGAATCTTCTCCTTATACTGTTCCCCCAATAATGCCAGGTTGGATGAAGTGGACTATTGTTGTATCGGTTATCTTGATTGCCCTTGCTTGCATTTCTAATACCGTTTACAATATATGTTTTGCACCAGAAAATTCTACGACATCCACAGCCACATGGGAAAAAACTGATAAGGCTGACTCGACTATGGTTGTCCCAATCCAAGCTGATAGTATTCAAGTGCAACCTGTTCCACAAACCCCACAGCAAGCTCCAAGCAATCCACATAGTACGCAGCATCCATAAATTCGATAATTTAATATGGCTGAAAAGAAAGAATCATTTTTCTGGACCAGTTACTCAGACTTGATGACGAGCCTATTCTTCATCATGCTTACCCTTTTTGTACTCGTTATAGTTCTCTTGCACAAGCGAATGGAGGCTACAGAAAAGCAGCTTGAAGAAATTAAAAAGGTGGAAGCATCAACAAAAGAACTCGAACGCTCTAAGAACTTTGCATATAAGGCAGAATACAAAAAATATGTTCTCGATGTAAGATGCTTCTTCAATGCAACTAAGTATCAACTTGTAGACCTGCAAGCAGACACCGCAAGCCTACATCAGGCAGGTTCTGAAATCAAGGAGTTTCTTGATAGAAACGAAAGCAATCAGTACCTGCTCATCATAGAAGGACAGGCTTCGCGAAACTCGCAGAGCCTAACAGATGCTAACTACGATTGGAGTTTCCAACGTGCGCTCACATTGATGAAATTCTGGAAGGATATTTGCCACATTGATTTTGGTGCAAATTGTGAAATTCAGATAGCTGGTAGTGGTGACGGCCGATATAACTTTGGCTATACTGGTGGCGAAGACACTGAACGCTTCAAACAACTCGATGCAACTCTCATGCGTGAACGAGGCTCCAAGGAAGTAGATAACCAGCGCTTTGTTATTCATATAATACCAAAAAATATTATTGAAGATGCAGAAAAGAATGAGAATTAGATATAGTGCTGCCATCATACTATGTTTCTCGGCACTAATTCTTGTGTCATGTGCCCACAAGTCAGGACACCGTCGCGACCGTGAACGCCCTGGAACTATGATGGCAGATCGTTCAGAGAGAAAATCTTCACGTTCTACTTCTCGTAGGACTAAAATTGTGAACAAACGCTCAAGTGATAAACTTGAAGGTGCACAAATTTTTGACCGCTATGGAAGCGCTGTATTCATGGTTTTTACAAGTGATGGTTCTAACATGTTCCAAGGCTCAGGTTTCTTCATTAACAATGATGGTCTTGCCGTAAGTAATTACCATGTTTTCAAAGGTACTGGTATAGGTATGGAACAAATTAAATTAGTTGGTGATGATACTGCGTACAAGGTAGCGGAAATCATAACGAAGAACGAAGATTCCGATTTCATTCTCTTCCGTGTGGATTGCGAGAACACCAACTATATTCCAATAGCATCCGAGAAGCCTAAAATCGGTGAGAAAGTCTATGCAATCGGAAGCCCTCGTGGTCTTGAAAACACATTCTCTTCAGGTGAAGTTTCCCAGTGGCGTGCCGATTACCTTATGCAGATCAGTGCACTCATCGACCATGGCAGCAGTGGCGGTGCTCTTATCAATGAATATGGTGAAGTCGTGGGTATTACCTCTGGCTCGTTTGCTGATGGCTCACAAGCCAACCTTAACTACGCCTGGAGCATTGATGCTGTGAAACCCTATATCAAATAGATTTATGATAACGCGACGTGTATACATTGTACTACTGTTCTCAATAGTACTCGTCTTATCTGCTTGTGGTAGGGATAGGAGACATCGTGCACGTCATCATCTAACGACAGAAACGGAGGTCACCTCATCCTCCCCCAAAGGCCACGGAGAAGACGCGTCTTCTGCAACAGAAATATGGAGTGAAGAAGAATTTGAATTGTTGGCTCCTGCCATGCCGGGCTACATTCCATCACAGATATTAGAGCGTTTGGGATATATCACCTCCTACAATCACGATACTAAATGTCCCAACTGGGTAGCATGGCATCTGACAAAAGAAAAAACCGATGGCCCTTTTCCGAGAAAGGGTGTACCATACTATGATGAAGATGGTACCGCCATCGGTATAGGAGATGTAACCCCCGAAACTCAGCGCGGAGATTACTTTCTTGATCGTGAATCAGAAGAACCTCGTCAGCTGCTTACAGATTGGCCCAACAACGAATATCACATGACGCATGGACATATCTGTCCTGCTGCAGATAATCGTTGGAGCAAAGCAGCAATGAATCAATCTTTTCTACTTACAAACATGTGTCCGCAGGACAGAAGTCTAAACGGTGGTGCATGGCAGAAGTTAGAAGAAAAATGTCGCACTTGGGCGATGCGATTTGGCGGCATCTACATTGTTTCCGGTCCCATTTGCTCGGGTGGAAAGGTTTCTCGCACTATCGGTTCAAGTAGGGTGGCAGTGCCCGATGCATTCTTCAAGGTCGTGCTTTGCCTTGAAGGAACACCAAAATCAATAGGTTTTCTTTATAAAAATGACTCTTCAATCCAATATGTTAAGAATTGCGTATGCTCTATTGATGACATAGAAGAAATTACAGGATTCGATTTCTTCTATTCTTTACCTGATGATATAGAAGATGTTGTCGAATCTGACTCGAACTTAGCTAAATGGAATTAACTGTAGAATGATAGCCACGTCACATACGATGTCGAAAAGAACTACGATGAATAGTGTGATATTATCACTAAGTAACTTCTTCTAATGGTTTCATTTAAAATGGGTGTAACCAGTAATCAATATGATTCTCTACTCATTTGTGAAGATGCAATAAGTTTATAGCCCCCAATATTCCTTTTTGTAAATAATAGATTAATCACAGAAAGGATACCCAGAGTATAAAATAGCAGGCCGCCGAAACGGTCTGCTATCTCCATAAAGAACAATGGTTAATGCCTGGTGTCCTTGGGGGGACATGGGTCATTCCCATAGCTGTTGGGATTTTGAATCTTACCATCTGTGCCATGAGGAATTAGTTCGAGCCCTTCCTTCTTGGCCAGATTGCGACTCCACTCCATTGCTTCCTTTTTTGTGTCAAAGTGCTTTGAAGCTCTGTCTGCGTTTGGTCTTTTCGCATCCCAACCTCCTCTGTTTGGATTTGAAACAATGTGTATTTCTTTCCTCATAAAAGTTGGGGGTAGATTGTGAAAAACAATGCGGTGGCCTTCCGATTCCGCTACGGAGCACTTTAGGCGTTGCATACCATGCCAACCGTTTGGCGATTACTTCTCTACGTTATGGTCTCCCTGGGAAGTGATTTTGCAGCACAAACGGTCATCTTGTCTGGAGGCATTGTTCTTCCACTGAAGTGGTCGAAGGTTGGACAGGTTATCAGAACCACCCTTGGAAACGGGAGTAATGTGGTCAATCTCCCATCCATATTGACTGGTTCTGTCACCATAGTATTTCCAACCAATCCAGGCACCACACTGGTCTTTACGCCACACAGCAGGGTCATTGTTACCGACTATTTGTGCCTTCTTCCAGACAGCAAGTTTTGTTTCCTCACTGAAGTCTGCCATTGTTTTATTGGATATAGTTCCTGTTGTCTGAACAGTACAGCAGAGCTTTACTCCTTGGGGTGGTTTCGATGCTCAGGAACGAGTCCACCATCCTGATTAGGAGCAAAAAGAATGCCAATTCTTAAGATTTGAGCAAAAGTCTCAAAAACCACAATTATTTTTATTGAAAACAAATGAATAACTTCTTGATATTCCGCTAAATTTGCAAATTTTTGCCATCCTGTCAGTCGGAGCTGCCACTGTCAGGTTGGCGTTATATTTTTTCTGCCAATTTGTCTTGTTTTTGAAGAAAATCCGAAAATCTTTTGTATGTATAAAATAAAATATGTAACTTTGCAGACAAAATTTGAGCAAAAGCCACAAAATAAAGATATGATAACAAACTTTGTCGCAGAGAATTACCGTTCGATAGACGGAGAAATCAGATTGTCGTTTATGGTAGATACAGGCATTAAGGACATGGACAACAGGGGATATACCACTGTTGCAAACACTCGTGTGCTTAACGCTAAGGCTTTCTATGGAGCCAACTCCAGCGGTAAGTCAAATGTTTTCAAGGCTGTTGGAAGGATGAGGGGTATCATAATCCATTCGGTGAGGCTGAACGATAACGAAACGCTACCGTATGATGCCTTTCTCCTTTCGGATAAGGAAGCGAGACCAACACGGTTTGAAATGTCGTTTGTGGATGGCACCGACAAATTTACATACGGTTTCAGCTATACTGCGAAACGGATAGAAGAGGAATGGCTGGTAGCAAAGTTTCCAAAGCGATCGCTGAAGACACTATTAAGACGCACCTTGGATACAATTGAGGTTGATGAACAGAATTACCCGGAAGGTTTGTCAATAAAAGAAGGCACCATTCCACTGAACAATAACAGGTTGTTCATTTCGTTAGCGGCACAATTGGGAGGCGAGATATCGAAACGAGTGATAGAATGGTTCAGGACAAAGCCCAACGTGATTTCCGGTTTGCGAGACAATGACTTTTCGCGCTATACCAAGGAGATGCTTCATACCAGGACTGATTATAAAGATGAAATCCTGGACTTCATCAGCGGTATGGACGTGGGGTTCCGTGAAGTGACCACCGAACAAGAGTATATTGACGAAAAGATGCTGCCCAAAGGTTTGCCCGCAGAAATTGTGGCATCGCTAAAAGAGCATCCGCCCATTGTTGCCTATGCCAAGCATAGCAAAATAAACGCAGATGGTGAGGTTGTTGGGATGGTTGATTTTGACATAGATGAAAGGGAGTCGGACGGTACGAGGAAACTTTTTAATCTTGCCGGGCCTATTGTTGACACCTTACGGCAAGGAAAATCGCTGTTTGTGGATGAATTGGATGCACAGTTGCACCCACTGCTGTCGCGACGTATTGTAAAACTTTTTAACTGTGCAGAAACGAACCCTCACGGAGCCCAGCTGATTTTTACGACTCACGATACCAATATGCTGTCGAAGAAACTGCTTAGACGAGATCAGGTGGTTTTTGTAGAAAAGACGGCAAAAACGAACTATTCTACGAAACTTACACCGATGATGAGTATAACGCTGGACAATGGGGCAAAGCCTAGGACAGATAGCAACTACGAGAAGAACTATTTGGAAGGCAAGTATGGGGCAATTCCATACTTTGAGGATGAGTTTAAGAGTTGTAACGAATAGAGAAAGGAGGCGAAAACCATGCAGCCAGTGTATATAGATTTACATATCCACACCTATCCCGATGCGAACAACCGTTCGACGGACTATGATGTTGCGACGCTGGTGAGGAAGATTAAGGAGTACAACAGCGACGAACCGTTCCTGATAAGCTTCACCGACCACAACACCATCAACAAGGATGCATACCTGGCTGCTAAGGCAGTCGGTGTGAACCTGCTGTTGGGTGCAGAACTGCACATCAAGAACCATGATGACGTAGAGGCTTTCCACTGCCACATTTATTTCAACCTGGATGTGACAGAGGAGAATATTGAAGCGCTGAACGACATCTTGGACAAACTATACACAAACAAACTGCCATGCAAAACTGACCAGTCGATACCCGACATACAGAAGGTAATCAATGCCTTCGATCCATTTGAGTTTATGCTGCTGCCACACGCAGGGCAAAGGCACGGACAGTTCAACTACTCGCTGCATGAAGGTGAACAGGTGGATAACGCCATCAGTCGCAGTATCTACTACAACCAGTTTGACGGCTTTACTGCGCGCGAGGACAAAGGACTGGAAACGACACGAGAGTATTTTGCAAAACTGGGCATAGCGGAGTTTGTGAATCTGCTGACCTGCTCGGACAACTATGTTTCCAGCCGCTACCCGGAACCGAAATCAAGTGAGGCTTCGCCTTTCGTGCCTACGTGGATGATGGCAGAACCGACATACGACGGTGTGAGGCTGTCACTCTCAGAGAGTTCGAGACTGTTTTACCAGAAGGAGAAACCACAGATACAATGCGACCACATAGGTAAGGTGAAGTTGTCAAACGAGCTGATAGACATTGACGTGGAGCTGACAGAAGGACTTAATGTGGTGATAGGTGGCTCGTCGTCGGGCAAAACGCTGTTTGTGGACTCGGTGAACAAGTTCTTTGAACAGGATTTGCAACATTCGGAATATGCGAAGTTCAAAGTGGAGAACATAGACGTAAAGAACCCATCGGAAATTCACCCCTACTACATTCACCAGAACTTTATAGCAGATTTGGTGAACAGGAATGATGAGGCCTCGATAGACGAGATCCCCATCCTAAAGAAAGCATTTCCGAGCGATGACAACGTGAAGCGACAAATCAGCAAAACGCTGGCAGACCTGAAACGCATAGTGGACGAGATGCTACTCTGCGTGGAAAACATTGAGAAGATAGAGCGTTGGCTGAAGGACATTCCACATCCCGGCAAACTGATTACGAATGGTAAAGTGGAAGGAAATATCTTCCAGCCATTGATGCCCAAGGATAATGAAGAGGAGAAATGTGCCTACCCGGAGGAAGAGTACAATACCGATGTTGAAAATCTGGTGGAGCTAGAAAAGTTTGTAAACGAGAATCCGTTTTCTGGCAATATCAGCAAGGAGGTAGAGACTATACTGAAGGAACTCGCCAAGGCTAGAAGGGGTGCTGAGCTATTTGAGAATGTGGCCGCACTGATAGCGACGCGCAAGGACGAGAAGGACGAAGAACTGCAAACAAGGCAGGGACAGAACCAGAGTAACTTGCAAAACCGCAGGAAACTGATACGGTATCTCCGTGACTACGTGAAATACAGCCGCAGTTTTGCTGAGCAGAAAGTGAAACTGACCGAGATGAATAGGTCGTTTACCACCAAGGAGGTAAAGGCCACTGGGCACACGCTTTACATAGAAAACACGTTCAAGTTTAACGAAGAAGTACTGATGGAGGTGCTGAACAAGTATCTGAACCACCACTTCAGGAATATGGACGATGTAATGCCGGAGAATATGTACCAGACTAAGTTCAAACAGCGTCCGAGGGTGAGCTCATATAGGGAATTAGGCGACTATATCTATGAATACCTGCGGAAAAACGACCATACGTCATATAAGATTGTGTCTTCGGACGGTAGGAATTTCTACGAGATGAGTCCCGGCTGGAAGTCGGCTATCCTGCTGGATTTGATACTTGGCTATGATGGCGGCAATTCACCTATCATCATTGATCAGCCGGAAGACAACCTGGCTGTGAAGTATATCAATGAGGCGCTAGTGCAGACCATCAAAAAGGTAAAGTACAGGAAGCAAGTGATATTGGTAAGCCACAACGCTACCATTCCGATGATGGCTGATGCACAGACCATTGTGCTCTGCAAGAACGATGGGAAGAAAATCACAATCCGTTCAGCCTCGCTAGAAGGTCAAATTGGGAAAGAGAAGGTGCTGGACCTTATAGCAGACCAGACCGACGGTGGCAAGGCATCGATCAAGAAAAGAGTAAAGAAGTATAACCTGAAAAAGTTCAATTAAGCGAAATGAAACTGGTATTCAAGAAGAACGAAAACGGCGATGTGTCGGTGACCATGTTCAAGGGCACCGCAGAGGCGCAATTCTCGTATATCGAGATGATCAAGGCTCTCTTGGCTGGCGAAGCACTTGACAGCGATTATGATGAAAGTATCTCTAAGGAAGAACAGGCGCAGATAAATGATGTGTTGAAGGAGATAGAGACCACGGCAATAGAAACCCCAGAGGAAGACTCGGGTACCCAACCTGACGAAACGGAAGGCAATGGGGAATTGCCATTTTGAAAAACAGATAAAGATGACTATATCGAAGGAATGCAAAATTTAGCGATTATTATTTGTTCTTGAAACTAAAGACTTCAGTACACATATCATTTAAAGTATCCATGTAAGTTATCATGACAGATTATAATCTACACACTGTCACACTTTTTGTGGTTTTAAAAAGTTAAAAACGTTAAATTTTCATTTATTTTATCATCTACAGAATCTTCGTCATCATTTTTCTACCGTTTTAATCAAAACAAACTGAAATACAATAAGTTGCAAATACGCAGACTGAAATGAAAAGTTAGTAAATTAGCGGAAAAATAGTTGCTATGAGTAGATTTGTTTCATGGTGTCGTATTTTGACGTTTGGACTTTGTGGAATGTTAGGCGGAGAAGTCTCCGCGTCAAATGTTTCATTTATGAAAGTGGCGGGTAATGGTGATCTCGTTCTGAATGGAAAGACAGTAAGAAAAGAAACTGTGGATACATGTTGGACCATGATGCGTGACATGAATCACCAGGATTTGGATGTTTTTCTGGAAAAGGAGAGAGAGCGAGGTGTGCGTGTAATTTATACGTGTGTTTTGCTGAACGCGTGTGATGAGAACTATTACCATGACAAAGCGTTGCGGGATTGCAATATTGTTCGTCCGTACGTGACAAACGGGGCGGATTTTAATGATGTCGTTCAATATGATTATTGGGACAACGTTAAATACGTTATCGAACGATGTGCGGACTTCAATATTTATGTCGTGTTGTTGCCTCTTGGTTCGGAGGTGTATAGGGATAACGCTCCATCACGTGCCATGGTGAGAATCTATATGAACTTGCTGTGCCAAAAGGTGGAAGGGTACAAGAACGTGGGATGGTTGCTGCGGACGGGACAGGACAAAGCGACAATAAAAACGGATTTGTTGGAGGAAATGGAGTCGGCAATACGTGTACATAACAAAAGGCAACCTGTCACTTATTGAGTGATTGTGTTAAAAACGCTTTATTTATTTCGAGAAAGATTGGTTTTGAATTGTCAAAATTGATTTTTTTTTATTTTTTTTGTTAAAAATGTAAATAAATTAAAACAGTTTGTAAAAAAACTTTATATTTGCATCGAAAAAACAATGAAATAAAGAAAAACTATGAAAAAAATTATAGGAATGGCCGTTTTGGTATTGGCGGGAACGCTTTTGTCCGCATGTGTAAGTAGCGGTCCAAAGTATCGAAAGAATACTGGGTATAGCAGCCACGAGACGAGTGTGGTGGCGAAGTCCAACAGGAGCTACTGCCATTAAAAAAAGAAAAAGGTTTAGGGTTATATAATAGGGAAAGCCGTGTCACAAAATGGATTTGTGGCACGGCTTTTCCGTTGGCTTAAAAAAAGTCGGGGGTCAGAGGAGTTCGTTCGCAATGTTTCGAGCCTCGGTGTCGGAGGCAACAAGGTCTTCGTAGTCGGGGCTTTCGATGAAAGACGCCCGTTCCATTGTTTTTTCAATGATGTCGGACATTTGAAGGAAGCCGCATTTCCCCTTGCGAAAGGCGGCGTTGACGACTTCATTTGCCGCGTTGACGATGCATGGCATATTGCCTTTCTTCTGAATGGCAATGAATGCGAGCGCAAGGTTTCTGAATTTTTTAGTGTCCGGTGTTTCAAACGTCAGCGATTGGTACTTGATGAGGTCCAGACGTGGCAGGTCGATTGGAAGCCTCTGAGGGAAGGTGAGGGCGAGCTGGATGGGGATGCGCATGTCGGGAATGGCGAGTTGTGCCTTGACGGTTCCGTCACGAAACTCGACCATGCTATGGATGACACTTTGCGGATGAACCAGAACTTCAATTTGTTGTGGGTCGATGTCAAAAAGCCATCGCGCTTCCATGACCTCGAATCCTTTGTTCATCATGGTGGCGCTGTCGATTGTGATTTTCGCTCCCATGTTCCAATTCGGATTCTTTAACGCTTGTTCGGGGGTGACGGTTTCGAGTTGTTCGAAGGTGAAATTCCGGAATGGACCACCAGAAGCAGTGATGAGCAAGTGTGAAACGTCCTGTGGGTTTTCGCCCATCAGGCATTGGAAAATGGCACTGTGTTCAGAATCGACGGGAAGGATAGGGGCGTGGTTGTCAATGGCAAGACGTTGTATGATTTGTCCAGCGACGACAAGTGTCTCCTTGTTCGCTAAAGCAATGGTCTTATGCGCTTTGATCGCAGCGATGGTTGGTTCCAGTCCGGCATAGCCAACCATGGCGGTGACGACTATGTCAATGGCGGGAAGAGAGACGATGTCCTTGATAGCATTGGCTCCCGCATGGACTTTGAGAGGAAGGTCTTTGAGAGCGTCTTTGACATAAGCGTATTTGCTCTCGTCGGCGATGACAACAAACTCCGGTTGAAAACGTTTCGCCTGTTGAATCAGCAAATCGGCATTGCTTCCTGCGGTGAGAACGTAAGCGCAAAAGAGGTCGGGATGGTTTTCTATCACTTGGAGAGTTTGCGTTCCAATACTTCCCGTGCTGCCCAATATGGCGATTTTTTTCATTTTCTTTTTCTTTTTGGAGTTTTTTAGTCGTGATTGCAAAGGTAGTTAAATTGAAACATGGGAGGGATGCTCGCGGAAAATAAATATGAATGGAAATGTTTGTTATTAAGTAGAAAACGGACTATCTTTGTCTAACATTGTTAACCTTTATTTATTTGTTTTTGTTATGAAAAAGATTGTTTTGTTGGCATCGGTTATTTCGATGATGTTTTTGAGCGGATGTGCCATTATCAACAGTGGTGCTTCGTTGTCGTCACAGGCTCCTATCGGTTCGAAAGTTGGTGAAACCGAAAGTTATATTTTCTTGGGTTTGATTAGCACCAAGGGTCAAGAAAACAATTTGAAGAAGGCTGCTGAGCAAGGCGGTATTCAAAATGTGAGCCAAGTGGAGTACGAGGATAACTTGATGCTTGGTGGCTTGGTTATCAAGCATACGACTCGTGTTTACGGAGAATAAGTTTTCTCTCAATTCTTGACTGCGGAATAGGCTCGTGATAAGTAGTCCGTTATGGTCAAAATGGCAACGGCGCGGTTTTGTCGTCTTGTTGTTTTTGGGTGTGGCGTTGTTTGTCACGTGGCGAATAAAATGTCACCTGAGGTCTCGAGATGTCGTGACTGAAGAGATGAGGAGCGACACATTGTGTGTGTGCGATTCGGAAAGTCGGTTGCGAGAATTTGATCCAAACAAAGAGGATAGCGCAGGATTGGTTTCGTTAGGAATGAAACCTTGGATTGCCAGAAATATCTGCAAATATCGCTCTCGAGGTGGAAGGTTTCAGGAATCGGAAGATTTACGAAAGATATACGGAATGGACGATGAAACGTATCATCGTCTTGTTTCGTATATTCGTATTCGGGAGAACCGAAAAAAGGGAAATAATACAGTCGGGAAAAACCGATTACGAGAATTTGATCCTAATGAAGAAGACAGCGCAGGATTGGTTTTGTTGGGAATGAAGCCTTGGGTAGCAAGGAACGTTTGTCGGTATAGGGAACGCGGAGGCAGATTTAGAAGAACGGAGGACTTGGGAAAAATATACGGAATGGATGAAGCGTTGGTGGAACGTTTGATGCCGTATGTTCGTATTAAGCCAAATGTCAGAGAAAGAGAAACGGACGTCAGGAATGGTGACACGATTAAGAATCGAAGAAATCAAGTTGGCAACGAAAAGGAAAAAGAGAGTGTAGATACGAAAGGAGAAGATGATGTGCGGTTGGTTCTAAACGTTGTCAACGAAGAAGATTTGTTTAGAAGTAAGGGTGTTGGCAAGAAAATAGGATCCAGAATAATAAGATACGGTCAAGCATTAGGCGGTTATAGAAACGTGAATCAGCTTGAGGAGGCATTGGAGGGCTTGGATAAAACGTACGTTGAAAAAATAAAAAAGAGATTTGACGTTGATACAAGTAGGGTAAAAAAGATTAATGTGAATCGAAGTTCCGTTGCAAGAATGAGTGCCCATCCATACATGAATTTTTTCGAGGCAAAGGCGATTTATGAGTATCGCAGGGAGCATGGACGAATAAAGACGTTAGAACAATTGCGGAAGATAGACGGTTTGAACGAGTTGTTTTTTGAACGTGCGCTACCTTACTTGATAGCGGAATAAGAATTAAGGATGTATGTTCATCATAGAAAAATGGCAAGATATTTGATGTTTGTGAAGAAAATAGCGTAAGTTTGTGGAAAGTTTTTCAGAAACGATAACCTTAATTTTAATGAAAATATGAAGAAAATCTTGTTGTTATTTTTGGCAACGTTGATGTTGCCAGCCGTGACGGAAGCCAAAAGTGTAAAACTGAAACAGTTTAACGACGTTTATATTTTTGGTCAGTCGGGTAGAAATTCACAGAAAAAGGGTAGTGCGGTGTCCTTGACGATGGGCGTGACAAAGGCACTTGAAGACGGAGCTAATGATCCGAAGGATGTGGACGTGATGTGTTATTTCGGGAAGGTGAATCATTCAAAGGTGAAATTCTTCTCCTTGTTCTCGCCGGAAGATCCTAATCAGAATATTGATTGGGAGAAAGACGGAGGAACGTCGCCGTGGTGCAAGTTTGAAGGAAAGAGTTCAGAGCCAGACGCATATTACGCCTTGAAGAATTGGAAGCACAGGAATCATACCAAATTGGAGAAGTTGGATGGTATTGATTTTGATTCGGCAACCGGAGAACAAATAGACGCATTGACCGTATCGGACAGTTATTTGGCAGAAAACGTGACGGTTGGAGATGTCATTTTGTTCCAAACGGATGAGAAAGGATACGGAAAAGGCAAGAAAGGTCTGATTAAAATTGTTGCCATTGAGGACGATCCAGATCCTAAAAAGGCCGATAAAAAGGGTCAAGGACAGTATCAACGTTTGACATTGAATATTAAAATAGTGAAGTAAGACAGTTTCATTATTACTTGCATTTATGAAAGAGAGACGTAACTTTGGTTTCGTCTCTCTCTTTATTTATATTTGTACAATAATTGAAATCAAGTTTTTTCTAAAAAAGGAAGAAATATGAATTGGAATGGAATAGGGATTCGACTTGTAGGCGTGGTGAAGAAGACGTGGTTTTTGATGAAGAAAGTGTTTGTCGTTAGACGCAGAGCATGGAGAAACGCTCGATGGTATGGTCGAATCGGGCAACTCGCGATGTATGGATTTCTTTCTTTTTTGCTTTACTTGGTGATGGTGGACGTGAATTTTCTTTGGTTGTTCGGAGGTTCACCCACATGGAGCGACATAAAAGAGCCAGCGGCGAATGTGGCGAGCGAGGTGTATAGTGCCGATGGAAAATTGTTGGGAAAGTATTTTAGGGAAAACCGAACTCCCGTTCAATATGAGGAGATAAATCCGATGATGATAAAGACGTTGGTGGTTACGGAGGATGAACGTTTTTATTCGCATCACGGTATTGACATATTGGGTTTGGGAAGTGCCGTGAAAGACATGGTCATGAACGACAAGACACGTGGTGGAAGTACCATCACGCAACAGTTGGTGAAAAATATGTTCAAGACGAGAAGTAGTTACAGTCGCGGTTTGTTTGGACGAATACCAGTTGTGAGCATATTGGTCGCAAAAACAAAAGAATGGATTACGGCAGTAAAGATTGAAGGATACTATCGCTGGAAGTATCGTCATGAAGAGGATGCGGCAGCGGCGGCTAAGCGAGATATAGTAACGGCGTATTTGAACACGGTTGATTTCGGTAGCAATGCCTTTGGAATAAAGACTGCGGCAAAGACTTATTTCGGACGGACACCCAAGGAGTTAAAAACGGAGGAGTGTGCCACGTTGGTGGGAATGTTGAAGGCGACAACGACGTATAATCCAAAACTGAATCCGAATAACAGCAAGCAACGCAGAAATGTGGTTTTGGATAATCTTTACGTTCACGATGTCATTACGAAGAAGGAAAAAGACAGTCTGTGTCAGATTGCAATAGATTTGACCCGATATAAAGTAGAGCAAGGGTATTCTGGAAGTGCCCTTTATTTTCGACAAGCAATCGCGGACGATTTGTCTGACTTTTTGGAACAAAACGGTATTGACTTGTATGGTGGCGGCTTAAAGATATACACCACGATAGACAGCAAGATGCAGGAGTATGCCGAGGAGGCCGTGAAAGAGCGGATGGAGACTTCACAGAATATGTTTGACAGCCATTGGGGAACACGAGGAGAACCCAAGAAATGGGGAAGAGGGGCAGAACCTTGGCGAGACGAACACGGAAGGATTATAGATGATTTTATTTCACGAATTGTGCGCGGGACGGATAAATACACGACGTTAAAGAAGAGGATGGCTAAGGAGGGACTGACGGCAGAGGTCTTGGACAGTCTGGTCTTAGACAGTTTGGAAAAAGATTATCATAGCGTGCGAGTTTTTGATTATAAAAACGGGTCGAAGAGGGTAGAAATGTCAACGGCGGATTCCGTGAGATATATGCAGCGTTTTTTGCATGCAGGTTTTATTGCGATGGACGCAAAAACGGGATTTGTCAAGGCGTACGTTGGAGACGTGGATTTCAACTTCTGGAAATATGACAAAGTGCGAGCCATGCGTCAACCAGGCAGCACCTTTAAGTTGTTCGATTACACGGCGGCTTTTGAACAGGGATGGGGACCTTGTTCCGATAGTATAATCGACCAGTTTGTCATGGTGAAGTATATGGAAAAGGGCGAAGAGAAACGATGGATGCCTCATAATGCTGATGGGACCTTTACGGACGCTCCAATGACCTTGAAATGTGCTTTTGCCCGTTCCATCAATAGTGTGGCCGTACAGATTTCACAAAAAGTGGGAATCAAAAGGATAATAGAAACAGCGCATAAAATGGGCATTGAAAGTCCGATTGACACGATTCCTTCAGCATGTTTAGGAAGTCAGGACGTGAATTTGCAAGAATTGGTAGATGCCTATTGCACCATTATTAACGAAGGGGATATGCAAAGTCCTGTTTTGGTTACGAGAATAGAGAATCAAGCAGGAGACGAAATCTACAATTATAAAGATTATCAGAAAAAAAACAAGAAAGCCGTTTCGTATGAATCTTCGTTTTTGATGATACAGATGCTTCGCGCAGGTCTCACGGAACCGGACGCGACGAGTATGGCGTTGTGGAGTTGGATTGGCGGTTTGGAGACGGATTTTGGCGGGAAGACGGGAACGAGCAATAATCATAGTGACGCTTGGTATGTTGGTGTGACGCCAACGCTTGTGGCAGGTGCATGGGTTGGAGGAGAGCATCGTTGCGTTCATTTCAGAACGGGAAAATTAGGAAGCGGAAGTAAACTTGCATTGCCAATCGTCGGTAGTTGGTTCCGAAAGACATTAGGTGATGAAGCATTTGCTAATTACAAGGGACGTTTTGGTGCGCCTAAAGGTGAGATTAGAAGAACATATTCGTGTCAGACTCCTTATGTTCCGAAAGAAGAAGAGGTTGACTCGCTTGTGTCAGACAGCGTGAAGGTTGAGGAGGGGTTTTTGGACTTATGATTTCTCTTTGAGCGAAGATGTCAAAATACGGACAAAAACGTGTTGAAAAGCATAGAATTGATACTTTTTAAGTTAAAAATTTTGTCATAAAACATAAATGGCGTAATTTCGCGGCGATAAAAGGTCGAGAAAGGCAAAGAACTTATCTCCCTTCCCTGTCAACCCGTAGTTGTCCAGCGGGACAAATTAGCACGGGAAAATAAGCGTACAGCAAGACACCTCCGTCAAGTTGTACGAGTATGAACCAAAATTTGAAATAATGTCAAAAACGAAAGCAGTAATCCTTGGTCTGCTTGTTTGTCTTGTTGGTTTGTTGTCTTTTGGAACAGCCAATGATAATGGCAAGGAAGAAGGCGTGGAGCGTGGTGACGTGCTGAAGAACAAAAGTTCGGAAGTGGGTGCTATGTCAGAAAGCCTTCAAGCAGCTAAGGGAAATTATGTGCTGGTGAATTTCTGGGCATCGTATGACGCGGAATCACATATTGCCAACATACAGTTGGCGAATGTGTCTAAACGTTGGAATGATGCAGGAAAGGGTGATAGCCTTAGCTTCATCTCTGTTTCCTTGGATCGTTTTGAATCCGTATCGTCGCAAACGATTGTTCGTGATGGTTTGTCTGAGGGAGTTTATTTGACTCTCACGGATGGATTTGACGGTTCGGTTGCCAGAAATCTTGAATTGAAGGAGGATGAGTTCGTCAATTTCCTGTTAGATCCGAAAGGGGTCATTGTAGGGAAGAACATGAAGAAAGACGAAATTATCGCTTACTTGAATTCTGTCACCAAGTCATAATTTTGAAAAAAGGGTCAAGAAAAATGACCTAAGTAATCGTGAATTTCAAAAAAAGGAAATCCCCGCCTGAACAAATGTTCGGACGGGGATTTTTCGTTTCCTTTTAGATTGAATTATCCGAGTTGGATAGCTTCGTTAGGGCAAACGGATGCGCAAGTGCCGCATTCGGTGCATTTGTCAGCGTCAATAACGTAGATGTCGCCTTCGGAGATCGCCTCAACTGGGCATTCGCTGATGCAGGTGCCACAAGCTACGCAATCGTCAGTAATTTTGTAAGCCATAATAGAAAAGTAAAAGTTGATTGATAAATTGGTTGTGCAAATTTATGAAATATTCAGGATTTCTAAAAAAAAGAGTAATGTTTTTTATAACATGATTTTTTGTTGCATTTTTTTTGATGTCTGTGGATTAACAAATAGTTGTGTGAGAAATAAGAAAACGTAAAATCGTGAGGTGCAAAATTTGTGAAAATTGTAAATTTGCAAATTAATAAGGTGAAGTATAAGAAAAAGGACATATTGTTTGTTTTGTTTTTGCTTCTTGCGTTGCCATTTTATGGTCAGGAGCAAAAAGTTCGTAATTTGCCATATGCGGATGATAAGTGGTTGCATTTTGGTTTTGTTTTGGGAATACATGAACAGGATTTCGCTTTGAAACAAAAAGGAAATGCTGATGAAGATGGCATAGTGTGGCGCGGAGACCAACCAGTGTTGTCGCCTGGTTTTACCGTTGGAATTGTTAGTAATTTGCGTCTTGGAAAATATTGGGATTTGCGTTGTGTTCCGGAACTGGAGTTCGGTCAACGAACATTGTATTTTTCCGGTTATAAAGACGGAGTGAAGGTTAAGGAAATAAATACCACGGTGATGAGTACGCAGTTGATGGTACCGATTTCCGTGAAATTCAGAAGTGCCCGTGTGAATAATTATCGTCCATATTTATTGGCAGGTGGAGGTGTAAGCCTTGACATTTCCCGAAAGAATGATGAGCTTATTCTTCTGAAACCGTGGGATTTGTTTGTCGAGTTTGGTGTCGGTTGTGATATTTATTTACAGTATTTCAAGTTGGCTCCAGAATTGAAATTGTGTGTCGGATTTATGGATATGTTGGATAGGGAGCGAAACAATTTGGACGTGGAGAGCGATATAAAGTACACCAATAGCATAGATAGATTGTTTTCACGATTGTTGGTATTGTCATTTAATTTCGAGTAAAAAGAGCATAGAAGTATGAGTCGGTTACATACGTGGCTATTTGCCTTGTTTCTGGTGTTGTTGTCCGTATCATGCGGGGAAAAAAATCGGTTCATGATAGATGTCAAGAAAGAGGGGATACATGTAGAAATTGAAAGATTTGACAGGTCATTGGATTCATTGCGAAGATCGCCCAATTTGACAGCGGATGTACAGAAAGTGCGTACGCGCTATGGAAAAGATTTCTTTGATAATTATTCGACACGTGTCGTTCAAATAGGAACACCTGATTCTGTCTGGTTTAATGACCAATTATTGGCATTGTTGAATGACAGCATGTATCGAACCGTTTATGACGAAGTGCAAGCCATATATGTCCAAGACGTTGTTGATACCATCACAATGGAGTTAGAGACGGCGTGGGCTTATCTGCATCATTATTTTCCGGAGAAACCATTGCCTCGCGTCTATGCGCATATATCCGGGTTTAACCAGAGCATAGTGCGGACGGAGGATGTCATTTCGGTATCGTTGGATAATTATTTAGGTTCGGATTATGCTCCTTATAGTCAAATTGCCTATAATTATCAGTTGAACGGCATGAATCCAAGTAATGTGTCGTTGGACATTGTTTATGGCTACATACAGAGTGAGTTTGAGACGGGGAAAATGAATAACTTGCTGGAAAACATCATAGAGCGAGGAAAACAAATGTATTTGTTGAAAGTGTTGACTGGCGGTGAGAAAACGGAAGCCGAACTTATGGGTTATACGGCGGAGCAAGGGGAATGGTGCAAACGCAACGAAAGTGCGATGTGGCAGTATTTGATGGATAACAGATTGTTGTTCAATACATCACATTTGGTCATCAGCCGTTTTGTGAATCCCGCACCATGGACGACGGACTTTCCAAGAGAAAGTCCAGGGCAGGCTGTCGTGTGGTTGGGTATGCGCATTGTTGAAAGTTACATGAATGCGAATAAAGAAGTTACGTTAAGCGAGTTAATGCAACAGCATGATGCGCAAAAAATACTTTCTGAGTCAAATTATAAACCAGAAGAATGAAAAAAATAATATTGATAGGTATTCTGTTTTCTTTGCTCCCCATGAGTGTTTTTTCGGAACGAAAAAACCTCGACTGGAATGAGTATGCGGAGATTAGTCAAGATGGAAAACGAATTGTAAAATTCGATTGGAAAACGGGGAAGGAAACCGGAGTGATGTTGGATGTCGCAACAACCCGAATTGAAAAGATAAGGAAAGTAGTGGATTTTGAAGTGGTCGGTCGCGGGGGAGACTTGTTGGTTCAAAGTGAAAAACGAGGAGACAGATCGGGCAAGTACTATATTTTCAACGTCAAGAGAAATCGGTTGGAGGCCTTGACCAAGGGAAATGAAACGGAACGAGATGTTGCCGTATCGCCAGACGGTAGAAATATTTTCTTTGCCCAAGGGAAGGAACTATATATCAAAAAAATGGATTATGATGGTGCTGTCATTCGATTAAGAAATGAAGAATTGGCCGTTGCTGAATCTAAATTGGAGAGAATGCAGTATTGGGCACAGTGGAGTCCGGACGGACGTTTTTGCTCCTTGGTGGCAAAAGAAGGAGGAATGACGCTGGCGGGAGAAGACAAACATCAACCTATGGTATATGTTTTTGATGCTTTTTACAAAAGCATCAAACCGATAGATTTGCCGAAATCAGATTATGCTTATGTGAAGGGGATGATGTGGACGCAGGATCCAGAGGTCTTTGCCGTCGTGACGTTGAGTGATGACCAGTCGGAAATGCGCATTTGGCAGGTGAATGCAAAAAGTCTTATGTATAAGAGCCTGATTGATGAAAAAGAAAGCGAATGGTTTGACGCTCGTTTTGCACAGGAAACAACTTGGTTGCCAGACGGAAAAGTTATAGTGTGCGATGAGAAGGACGGGTATCGTCACTTGCAGTTGTATCACTCAAATGGCATTTTCGCAAAAACCTTGACAGAAGGGAAATATGACGTAACGCATTTTTATGGTTATGACAGCGTCAAAAAACTATGTCTCTTTGAAATGCAAGAACGTAAAGGAGCGGGTGAAAAGGTGAAAAAAATATGCACGGTTGATGTCAATGGGAACGTCAAGGATGTTGTGGAAGATGTCAGAAATGCGGAATCGGTTGATGAAGGTGAGTATTTGAGCGTAAAAACGACAAATGGTGATACCTTGGACTGCAGAATCGAAAAACCCAAAGGATGGAAAGCGTCAGAAAAATATAGTGTCGTTGTCATTCCGTATTGTGTGCGGGGAAAAGATCGGGATTTGGAAGAAAAACTTAAAAAGGAGTTGCTTGCCGCAGGAAAAGTTGTGGTCGTAGTTGAGACTCGAGGAGTGGACGGTCGAGGTGAAGGATGGCGAAAAAGTATATATCAGCGTTTGGGAATATTAGAAAGTACCGATGTGTTGGAAGTGGTTAAAAGCGTGGCTCAATTGTCGTTTGTAGATTCAAAAAGGATTCACTTGGCTGGGGCGGATTATGGCGGTATGGTGGTGCTTATGGCGATGGAAAAGAATGGTGCAAACCTTGTTAAATCAAGTGTCGTTATCGATCCTATCAGTGATTTGAGAAATGAAGAAGCGGAATGGACGGAGCGATATATGAAGCGTCCACAAGCAAGTGGCAGTTATGACGGCTCGTCGGTCACAAAACAAGTGAACAAGGTGACGGGTGACGTGTTGCTTGTCTTGAATAGCCGAGACGGGAAAGATGATGAAGAAAAGGCTCGAATAGAGCGTAATTATTATGAATTGACAGATGCTATGTCAGAAAACGGAAAAACGTTTGACATGATGGTTTATCGAAAGAAGAATGAAAAGCATTTGTTGAACAGTATCGTTCGTTATTTGAAATAAAGACCATTTCGTTCATGAGATTCAAACTCGGTACTTTTTTGATGTTGGTTGGGCTTTACTTTTCAATTGCCTTCACCACAGGATTGAATGATCCACTTGCCAAAGTAATTCAAAGTCAATGGGACTTAAGTACCTTTGAGTCACAGTTCGGAAATTTTTCCTTTTTTATTGCTTATATCTTGATGGGTATTCCAGCGTCGATGGTGGTTAGCAAAATCGGGTATAAGAGAGGAGCGCAGGTCGCTTTGGGCGGAATGGCGTTGGGAACCATCATAGTTATGTGTGGTGGTAACGCTCATTTGATATGGCTATATTTGGCTGGTATGTTTGTCATCGGGTGCTTCATCACTCTATTGCAGGTTGTTGTGAATCCGTTGATTATTGCAGTGGGTAGCGAACGGGGTGCAAATAGCAGAATGAATATAGGAGGAATGGCTTCGTCCTTTGGTGCGACCGCCGCTCCTGTAGTTGTCGGATTCATTATTGGAAATGCTGTTTCGAGCGAGTTGTCGGTAAAAGATGTGAATCCTGTGCTGTTTACCTTATTGGGCTTTTTTTGCGTGGTTTTTGCTTGTTTGTCACTTACAAAATTTGATAGTACGGAGAGTATCAGCGGAACTTCGGAAGACAATCAAAAACTGTTGAGCCGGAATTTATTGTCAGGACTGAAGCGCGGAAGTTTTGTGTTCGGTGTTGTCGCAATCTTTCTATATGTTGGAGAGGAAGTGTCCACGGCAAGTTTGACGAACTTGTACATGATGAATGAATTGGGAATAGAGCCTTTGGTGTCAGGTTCGGTTATTGGCGCATATTGGATGTTGATGTTGGTTGGCAGGATGTTGGGGGCGGTAGTCGGGACGAGAATCGCGAGTGGAGCGCAGTTGCTTATCGTTAGTAGTATCGCATTGGCATTGTATGTTGTTTCAATTGTTTTGCCAATTGGCTATAGCGTCACGATGATAGGTGTTGATAGTTCATTGACTTTTATAAAAACAGAAATTCCTGTTTCTATCCTGCTTTTGGTCTTGGTCGGGATGTGTAATTCCGTGATGTGGACGTGTATTTTTATTTTGGCAACGAGAGGATTGAAGGGAAGTACCAATTTGGCATCAGGAGTATTCATGATGATGGTGTGCGGCGGTGGCATTCTGCCTGTCGTACAAGGACACTTGGCTGATATGATAGGATTCCGAATGAGTTATGTGATAGGGGTGTTATGTTTATCGGTAATTTTTTCATATTCAATATATTCAATAATGATAGTCAAGAATAAAATTGACAAAACATCATGAAATTTGGTTTGGACATAGGCGCTACGAGTGCAAAGTTGGGATTGGTCGATGACGATGGAAAAATCTTAACTCGGTCACGGATAATGATAAAAGATTATCCAGACATTGATTCTTTTGTCGTAAAAGTATCAGAACTCGCATTGGAGATGTTGGATGGCAGAGCGGTGCAAGACGTAGAAGGAATAGGGGTCGGATGTCCTAATGGGAATTATTATACGGGTTGTGTTGAAAATGCCGTTAACCTGCCGTGGAAAGGGACGATAGAATTGTCGAAGATGATGGAGGAACGTATGGGAATGAAATGTGCCATCACGAATGATGCTAATGCGGCGGCGTTGGGCGAGATGAAATATGGCGCAGCACGAGGCATGAAGAATTTCATCGAACTAACTCTTGGAACGGGGGTTGGCGGTGGTGTGGTGGTGAATGGTGAGTTGGTGTATGGTTCTGATGGTTTTGCAGGGGAATTAGGGCATATTATCGTAGAACCGAACGGTCGAATGTGCGGTTGTGGCAGGAAAGGGTGTTTGGAAGCATACTGTTCGGCAACAGGTGTCGCAAGAAGTTACGAAGAGTTATGTCCTCAAGAGAAAGTGACATCGAAAGATGTCTTTGAACGTGCAATGGCAGGGGATGAGATCGCAAAAAAGGTATTTTCGTACACAGGTGAAATGTTGGGTAAAGCCATAGCGAACCTGATAGCCGTGACCGCACCTGAAGCCGTGATATTATTTGGAGGGCTTACGGCTGCCGGAGACTTGTTGATGGAACCTGTTCGACAAAGCGTGGAGACGAATGTTTTGAGAATATGGAGCGGTGGAAAAGTTAGAATCTTGACAAGCGGATTAAAATCTGATGATGCCGCTATTTTAGGTGCCGCGGCAATTGTATAGAAATGGAATTAAAAGAACTATATGAAAAGTGGGGAAAACATCCCCAAATAAATGCCGTTGTTGATAGCCTCGGAAAAGGCGAAAGTATAAAGTTGTGCGGATTGTCTGGCAGTTCACGCTCCATGCTTGTGGGGCAGTTGAGGGAACGAATCAATCGTCCTATTATATATATAGCCAAAGACAAGGACGAGGCGGGGTATGCTTATAACGACTTGACACAGATATTAGGGGACGAGGGAATCTTTTTTTTTCCGTCATCGTATAAAAATGGTTTGAAAAGCCAAAAGACCGATGGAATTAGCGAAGTTCTGCGTACCCAAACACTGAATGAGTTGAGTTCGGCAGAAGGAAATCCTATTGTCTTGACGTATGCTGAAGCCGTTGCGGAAAAGGTCGTAGAACGAAAGAGTCTAAGGTCGAAGGTAATCACGTTAAAAGTCGGTCAAGAAATATCGCTTGACGGTCTGACCGATTTATTATTGGACAACCACTTTGTTCGTGTTGATTTCGTTTATGAGCCTGGACAATTTTCTGTTCGCGGTGGCATCTTGGATGTTTTTTCATACAGCAATGAGTTGCCATTTAGAATTGATTTCTTTGGTGACGAAATTGATAGTATTCGCTTGTTTAATATTGAGACTCAACTCAGTGAGGAAAACCGAAAAAGTGTGGTTATCGCGCCGGAATTGAACGTGTCGGACGGTCGAGAGATTACAAAAAAAGTCGGTTTTTTAGATTTCATAGAAAAAAGATGCCTGCTTGTCACGGATAGTTTTGAGACGTTGTCGAAGCAAATTGGAAAATGTGGTTTTGTGAACAGTGGAGATGAAGTTGAAAAAGGCAACACGGACACCGTTGTTTGGGAAACAGAATGGAGGAAATCGGCAGAGGGGTTTCAGAAAATGGAGATGACAAGTGGTGAGACTCAAAACGGAAATGTGATTCGATTTGACATTAAACCTCAAATGCCGTTTCATAAGAATTTTGACCTTGTGGCGGACTATCTTAAAAAGTATAGTCAAGAAGGATATGAGGTTTGGATTTTGAGTGATAGCGTAAAGCAAACAGACAGGATAAAGGCAATTTTTGAAGACAAGGAAGAGACAGATGTAAGGTTCACGCCCGTTCTGAAAACGATACATGAAGGCTTTACGGACCATGACATGCGCATGTGCCTGTTAACGGATCATGAGATATTCGATCGATTCCACAAGTATTCTTTGAGAAGTGACAAAGCCCGTAATGGAAAAGTGTTGTTGACATTGAAGGAATTAGGCGAAATGAAAATAGGTGATTATGTCACACATGTGGATCATGGAGTCGGTAAGTTCGGCGGATTGTTGAAAATGGACGTAAATGGCCAGAAACAGGAAGTCATCAAACTTTTGTATCAAAATAATGATACCATATATGTCAGCATTCATAATCTACACAGAATATCAAAATATAAAGGTAAGGATGGCGAGGCTCCGAAAGTCAACAAGTTGGGAAGCGGTGTTTGGGAACGACTGAAAGAGAAAACCAAGAAGAAAGTCAAAGACATTGCTCGAGACTTGATCCGACTGTATGCCAAGAGGAAGTCGGAACAAGGTTTCGCTTATAGTCCTGACAGTTATTTGCAGAAGGAATTGGAGGCCTCGTTTGTCTATGAGGACACGCCAGATCAGCAAAAGGCTACACAAGACGTGAAACTGGATATGGAGAGGAAATTGCCGATGGACCGTCTGGTTTGTGGAGACGTAGGTTTCGGGAAAACGGAGGTGGCCATGCGCGCCGCATTCAAAGCGGTCGGGGACAATAAACAAGTAGCTGTACTTGTCCCGACAACCGTGCTCGCATTGCAACACTACAAGTCGTTTTGTGAACGCCTGAAAAATTTTCCTTGCACAATAGAGTATCTGTCTCGCGCCAAAAGTGCAGCACAGACGAAAGATATTCTGGAACGACTGAAAGCGGGAAAGATAGATGTCATTATCGGGACGCATAAATTGGTCGGTAAAAATGTTCAATTTAAGGATTTGGGATTGTTGATAATAGATGAGGAACAGAAGTTTGGTGTCAGCGTAAAGGAAAAATTGAAGAAAATGAAAGTGAACGTTGACACCTTGACGATGACTGCGACTCCGATACCTCGCACTTTGCAATTCTCGTTGTTGGGTGCGAGAGACTTAAGCATTATCAACACGCCACCGCCAAATCGTTTCCCTGTCCAGACGGAATTGTGCGAAATGAATGAGGCTACCATAAAGGAAGCCATAGAGCGAGAAATGGAGCGAAACGGGCAGGTGTTTGTCATCAATAACCGCATTCATAATATTTATGAATTAGAAAGAATCGTAAGAAAAGCGGTACCTCAGGCACGTATTGTGGTTGGACATGGTCAGATGGAAGCGGAGAAGTTGGAGAAAATCATTACTGACTTTATAGATTATGAATATGACGTGCTGATTGCAACGACTATTATTGAGAGCGGAATTGATATTCCTAACGCCAATACAATCATTATCAACGACGCGCACATGTTCGGCCTATCCGATTTGCATCAATTGCGTGGGAGGGTAGGTCGAAGCAATAGGAAGGCTTATTGCTATTTGATGACACCACCTCTTGACATGTTAACCAATGATGCGAGGCGACGACTTGAAGCCATAGAGACGTTCAGTGAGTTAGGTAGTGGTTTCCAATTGGCCATGCAGGACTTGGACATCAGAGGAGCAGGAAATATGCTTGGTTCGGAGCAGAGCGGATTTATCGCTGATTTGGGTTACGAAACGTACCAAAAGATATTGGAAGAAGCGATGCATGAATTGCGTGAGGAGGAGTTTTCTGAATTGTATCAAGATCAGATAACGGAAGAGAATCAAAGTAGGAATTGGGTGACGGATTGTCAATTGGAAACAGACTTATCGATACTGATACCATCGGAGTATATTGAAAGCGTATCAGAAAGAATGTCCATATATCGACAAATAGACGGTTTTACGGAAGAGCGACAAATAGAAGAATTAAAAAAGGAATTGAAGGATCGTTTCGGAGAGATTCCCGATGAATTGGATGTGTTATTTGACAGCTTGCGGTTGAGATGGAAAGCGATGGAGGCGGGAGTGGAGCGACTTGTCTTGAAAAACGGTCGAATGATTTGTTATTTGGTCTCAAACACCGAATCCGTTTATTATAAAAGCGAAGTGTTTGGCGGCGTGTTGAGTTTCGTGGCAAGCAATCCGTTGCGTTGTAAATTAAAGGAAAGTGAAGATAGGAAACGGAGTGTGACGGTGAAAGATGTACGAACAGTTACAGAGGCTCTAAAAATAATAGGGAACTGGTTGAAATAGTTTTTTACCCAATCTGTTAGGCAAAAAAAAGGTCAACGGTTATATTGAGAAAAATTCCTAAAAAATAGGATTTGAGGCTTTGTGCTGTCTTTGTAATCTGCCGAGTGACCTATCGAAATAAGCCCTTAGTCTTGCGACCGCAGCCCGCCATTGACAGATGAAATTGTGCCTCGATTAAAAAAGTGAGTGTTGAATTTTCCAATTTCTCCCGTTGACCTAATGCAAAGATAGGATATTGTCTCGGAATAACGCAAAAAAAAGAGGTTTTTTAGGATAACAGACACGTATGGATATGAAAATGTGTCTATTATAGATCTTTCCTAAAAAGTTTCTCAAAAGGAAGTCCGGTTAGTCGAGAGAGTGTTTTGTAAACATAGATGATAGCAATGATGAGGACGATGGTGGAAGGAAGTGCAATGACGGGATAGGAAAGTGCTGTCATACGTCCCATTTCTTGAGCAAAGGCTTCTGTTCCAGACGGTGAGTGGATAATCAGTTTGGCGAGTGTAAAATTCAAAACGGTAGAAAGTCCAAAAGAAGCCGCAACAAGGTAAGAGGCTGTTTGAAGCATGCGGCGAACACGTTGTTGAGAGTCCGCCGGAGCGTCAGGGGCGTTCAGTCGTTCGTTGATGGTTTCCATGTCCATGATTTGTTCGTTGTAAACAATTTTTTGAACCAGAGGAAAACGTGTTTTCATGGAAACTAAGATGACGACACCAATGACGAAGGGGACAGATGCCTCCTTGTAAGCGATCCATTCGGATGGAAATTCAAAAACACCGATGATTCCAGTCAAAAAAACGCTGATAAATCCGATGATGGAAATGAAATTGGCCTTGCGCTCTCGATAGAAAGAGAAAATGCCAAATAAAAGAGGAAAGGACAAGGCGATGGCCAGTCCCAATTTTGGACCAAGATATTGTGCCGTTGAGAATTTGGAAAGAATGACAACAGGTATGACGATGTTAATGATGAGTGAAATGAAGGGTGATTCCCGTTTTGTTTTATTGTTTTCCATTAGTCGGTGAGTTGTGATTGCAGTTGTGAAATTTCAGAGGAGAAATTGAGGTTGTGCGAACGTTGAAGAGACTGCATTGAAGCAATAGTAGTAAGGAGAAATTGTCGGCGCTCGTCAGACAGAGCAGATGAAAGCGGTCGATGTTGACAGGCTTTGTGTAGCTTCTCACATTGAGAAATAAGGGCAATTGTCTCTTTGCTGAAAAAAGCGTCAGAAAAACGCTGATAGATGTAATTGAAAGCGAGTGGAGACGGATGGGTCATATCATCCGCATAAAAACGGTAGTCCCGAAGTTCGTCAAGGAGAATTTCGTAGGCGGGGAAATAGTTGATGGCTACAGATGGAACGGAAGCAAAGGCGTCGCAAACTTGTTGTGCCGCGAGATGTAGCGTTGATTTAGAAAGCGTGTTCTGATGTGCGCCATCGGCAAGATGACGAATGGGCGAGACGGTGATAATGATTTTGGAGAGAGTGGGGAAATGTTCGATGAACCGCAGAAGGGCTTGCTTCAAGGAGTCGGCACATTCATTGACAGAAAGAAGTCGTCGAGTGAATGAGGAAGCAGGAAGTTTATGGCAATTGTTGACCACGCTTTCACCATGAAAATAAACGAAAGCAGTGCCAAGCGTGACGATTAACAAAGTTGGAGAAGATGGTGTGGAGCGGAGAGCCGCATTGGTGGCAGAGACCGTTTCCTGTTTTGTCGGTCGAGAAAAAGAACCATGAAAACGAAAGTCATGCCAAAGGTTATGGTGAAAAAACAAGTCGCAGTCATGGACAACTATTTCATCAGAAAGGAGGGAAAGCGTTTGTGAAATAGAGAAGGGATTGTAAGTCACACCCGTTGGGTTGACATAAATGTTGAATTTGTCATTCTTAAGTCGTGTTCCAATTTCATTGGCAAAACAAGAGCCAATTGATAGAATTATATCCTTGTGGGATATAGAAAAGTCTGATTTAAGGGTTGGTATTTCAGTCCTAAAATTCATAAGTGCAAAGATAGCGGAAGAAGAAAAACAATAAAAGATTTTGAAAGAAAGAAAACTTGCTTTAACTTAGAGGGTGAAATTTAACACAAATCCTTAAAATCATAGATTATGAACGAAACGGACTTGAAATTTCTGGAAAAGAAAGGAATTAGCGAACAGCAATTGGATGAGCAATTGAAGTGTTTTGCTACGGGTTTCCCGTGGTTGACCATTGAAAAAGCGGCGGAGATAGGTGACGGCATAGTTAAAGCGGAAGACAAGGCAGCGAATGGTCAACGACAAAGTGAAGCGTCGTGGGATGCATACTTGAAAACGGGGAAAAATGTTGTGAAGTTTGTTCCAGCAAGTGGTGCTGCCAGTCGAATGTTCAAGAATCTGTTTGAGTTTTTGAATGCAACATACGAAGTTCCGACAAATGATTTTGAAAAAAAGTTTTTCGGAAGTATAGAGCGATTTGCATTTTACGATGATTTGAATAAAGTGTGTGAGAAAAACGAAGGGAAGGACATTAAAACTCTAATTTCATCGGGAGAGTATAAAAAAATAGTAGATAATCTTTTGAATGAAAAAGGGTTAAACTATGGAAACTTGCCAAAAGGAATGTTGAAGTTTCATTCCTATAATGACGGAAATCGAACTCCGGTAGAAGAGCATATGGTGGAGGGTGCTTTGTATGCAAATGTCGGTGGTGTCGTTCGTTTGCACTTCACGGTAAGTGCCGAACATCAGAAAGCGTTTGAAGAAAAAGTATCGGAGGTCAAAGGAAAGTATGAAAAACAATTTGGCGTAAAATATGAAATTAGTTTTTCCGTTCAGAAACCCAATACGGATACGGTAGCAGCGGATACGAACAATGAACCATTTCGAGATGATAAGGGTAATATGGTGTTTCGTCCAGGAGGTCATGGCGCATTGATTGAGAACTTGAATGATATTGACGCGGATGTCGTTTTCATCAAGAACATAGATAATGTGGTTCCTGACAACAAAAAGGACATTACTGTAGAATACAAAAAAGTCTTGGCAGGAATATTGGTACAGGCGCAATCAAAGTCATTTGAATATTTGAAGATTTTGGAGAATGGTTCAGTTGACGAGAAAACGCTTGGTGAAATTGAATTGTTTAGTGAAAAGACGTTGAATAATAAATCGGCGGGAACGTTGAATGGGAAGGGTAAGGAAGAGCGTATCGCATATTTGAAAAAGAAATTGAATCGTCCGATACGCGTATGTGGAATGGTGAAGAATGAGGGTGAGCCAGGAGGTGGCCCTTATTTGGTACAGAATGAAGATGGAACCGTTTCTCCGCAAATATTGGAAAGCAGCCAGATTAACACCAATGACTCGAGAAGCATGCAAATCATGAAAACCGCTACGCATTTTAATCCTGTTGATTTGGTATGCGGATTGAAGAATTGGAAAGGGGAGAAGTTTGATTTGCCTAAATATGTGGACAAGAAAACGGGATTCATCTCCAGTAAATCAAAATATGGTCGAGAACTGAAAGCGTTGGAGTTACCAGGGCTGTGGAATGGAGCGATGAGTGATTGGAACACCTTGTTTGTGGAAGTTCCGGTGGAAACATTTAATCCTGTAAAGACCGTAAATGACTTGTTGCGGGAAGCTCATCAATAAAAAAAGTTAGAAGTCAGGGTGCCGAAACGGAAACGTTTTGGCACCCTTTGTTTTTGAAAAGAAGTTAAGGTTGGAGAAAAAGTTATCGAATGAAATAATTCCGTAATTTTGCATGATGTAAAAGCGTGTAATAATGCGCCGTCAATTAAGTGTCGCAAATAAAGCGTTGGTAAAGAAACAGAAAGGAAATGTTATCGTCAACTTTCTGATAAACTTCTTGTTGCCAATTTTTTTCTTAACCAAATATGCTTTGTTTTGTGACTTGATAGGGACGAATGGCATCTTGTTTCCCTTCAAGTTGGGAACCGCTCATAATCAAGTTGCGGCAAACGCTCTTGTCATCTCCTTGTCTTTCCCCGTTGGGTACTATATATATAGTCAAATAAAATATAGACAAACGAATATCATTTCCATTTTTGGCTTTGTCAGTGTGTTGTTGACTGGTGTTGTGGGGTTGTTTGAGTTGTCGTCACAATGGATGGCGATTAAAGACGGGTTGATACCTTTGATAATGGGTGTATTGGTTTTGTTAACTTTGAAGATGAAACCGCCACTGTTGCGTCGAATGGTATGTAATGAAGACTTGATGAACGTTGAGAAAGTGGAAACAGCTTTGGCAATGAACCATACTGAACATAAGTGGTCAAGATTGTTTGTTGTTACGACATGTTTTTTCTTTTTGGATTTTGTTGTCAGTGCCGTTACGCACTATGCCTTGGCGGTTGCCGTGTTGGTAGATGATGTGCCATCGAATGAACAAATTGCGGAGTTGATGTATTTGAAATATCCGTATTGTGTTTTGCCATTTGGTGTATGCATTGTTTTGACCGTTTTGTATTTTTTTCATGGGTTGACGAAATTAACGGGAATGACGTTTGAGGAAATGTTTCCTGAGAATTGAAAATGGAGTATAGTATAGCAGAAATAGCGAAGATCACGGGAGGTGATTTAATCGCAGCGGAAGCGAATCGTAAAGTTACGGAAATAACGACAGATAGTCGTTCGATAAGTTGGCCAGACAAATCAATGTTTGTAGCGTTAAGAACACGAAGGAATAATGGTCATCGATATGTCGGGGCTTGTATTCAGATGGGAGTTCGAGCGTTTCTGGTTGACGAAGAGAGCAGAATTTGGGAGAAGTACAAGGAAGAAAATGTCGCTTATGTAGTTGTGAAAGATACGTTAAGCGCATTGCAACAATTGGCGGCTTATCATAGAAGTCGATTTGATATTCCTGTGATAGGAATTACCGGAAGTAACGGAAAAACTGTTGTCAAGGAGTGGTTGAACGAAATGATAGGGGAAGACAAGGTCGTGATTCGATCACCGAGGAGTTATAATAGTCAGATAGGCGTGGCATTGTCCTTGTTGGGTATAGATCCGAAAACGGAAATAGCTCTCATAGAAGCGGGCATGTCGGAGAAAGGCGAGATGAAAAGATTGGAGTGGATGATACGTCCTACAATCGGAGTGTTCACTCATTTGGGAGAAGCGCACCAAGAGAACTTTTCGAGCATGAAGGAAAAGTGTGAGGAAAAAATGGAGTTGATGAAGCATGCCAGTTTGGTTATTTATAGTTCGGATAACAAATTGGTAGATATAACCGCACGTCAATTGTTGGATGAACACGTTCTTAATGGATGGCATGAGGCGGAAGTAGATAAGGAGGCTCGGACGAAAATAGAATCCTTGTTCAGGGACAGTGCCAGTCGAGAAAATGCCTATACTTGTCTTCATGTAATGAGGGCATTAGGGTACAAGATACCAGATATCATAGAAAGGATGGATGCCTTGACTCCAATTGAAATGCGTCTGGAGGTAAAATCAGGGGTTAGAGGCTGTTTGGTTATCAATGACGCATATAATAGTGATTTGACTTCCATTGGTATCGCTTTGGACTTTTTGGTTGAAGAAGCCAAAGAAAAAGGTTTGGAGAAAGTTGCCATATTGAGTGATATAGAACAAAGTGGCAAGAAAGACGATGCGTTATACGACGAATTGTCGGACATGTTGAACAATAAGGGGATAGAGCAAGTAATTGGCGTTGGCAGTCATATCGCTCACTCATTGAAACCAATAGGGAAAATGCGTTTAGACGCATTTGAGACAACTGATGACTTGATGCGAAGTGGGCTTTTAGAGAAGATGGAACGTAAGGCTGTCTTGCTGAAAGGCGCACGTAAGTTCAGGTTTGAACGAATAGACGAATGTTTGTCGGAGAATGTTCATCAAACAACGTTGGAGGTTGATTTGGGAGCTTTGCTTAGAAATGTGGACTATTATAAAAGTTTCTTGAAAGAAGGAACGAAAATGGTTCACATGGTCAAGGCGAACGCATACGGAAGCGGAGATGCGGAAGTCGCTTTGGCGTTGCAAAAGCATGGGTGTGACTATTTGGCGGTTGCCGTGGCAGATGAGGGCGCACGTTTGCGTGAAGAAGGAATACATGTGCCTATAATAGTGATGAATCCGGAGATTCATAGTTTGTCGAAACTTGTGGAGCATCATTTGGAACCTGAGGTATATAATTTCAGGATATTGAGTTCAGTGATAGAAGAAACCAAGCGTCAGGGTGTAAAAGATTATCCCATACATGTTAAAGTGAATACGGGAATGAATCGTTTGGGTTTTGATTATCCTGAAATAGAAGAGGTCGCAAAAATGCTTCGAGAACAAGATAGCGTTGAAGTCAAGAGCGTATTCTCGCATTTTGTCGGAAGCGATGAGAGCCGATTCGATGACTTCACGACCATACAATATGAACGATTCAACAAGGCCGCAGACGCTTTGCAAAAATGTCAAGAAAGACGTATTTTGCGTCACATCTGTAATAGTGCGGGAATAGAGCGTTTCCCGCAGTATCAGATGGACATGGTTCGTTTGGGAATTGGTCATTATGGATTCTCCGCAACGGGAGCTGGTTTAGAAGAAGTTTGCACGTTGAAAACTACGATTCTGCAAGTTAGAGAGGTTCCGGAAACGGAAACGGTCAGTTATTGCAGAAATGGAAAACTGCAGAGAAAAAGCAAGATTGCTGCAATTCCTATTGGTTATGCCGACGGATTGGATCGTCGATTAGGAAATAGGGGCTACCAGGTTTTAGTGAATGGAAAAAAAGCGGATATTGTCGGTAACGTTTGTATGGATGTTTGTATGTTGGACGTGACAGGAATGGATGTGAAAGAAGGTGATGAAGTAATCGTATTCGGGAAGGAACTTTCTTTGAATAGAATGGCTCAAAAACTTGGTACGATTTCATACGAAATATTGACGGGCATTTCACCACGCGTTAAAAGGCTATATTACAAGAGTTAAGTTCCAAGACACATGAAGAGAAAAGATAGGTATTTCGTTTCTATTCCACCTAATGTAAAGTTGGGTATGAAACTGTGGGGATGGAAAATAGGTTTGCGCCTTAGTGACGATTGGAACAAAACTGTAGAAGGGGAAACGGATGAATATCTCAGACAGTATATGTTTGAATGCTCGTCGGAAAGGTCGAAATCGATAGTCGAATTTAAGTTTGTGTTAGAGCGAGCAGACGGCACCATCATCGCATGGGAAACAGGTGAGAATCATAGAAAAGAAACAGTTGGGGACATTTCCGTCGGTTATCCCGTATTTGACGGTTCAGATGCTTATCCGCGCGTGGCTGGGGTGGCTATTCCTGTTTTTTCGTTGCGGAGTGAATCGGATTGGGGCATAGGAGAATACCGTGATTTGATAGGCTTTATAGAATGGTCGGCAAGGAGCGGACTAAGGGTTGTTCAAACGCTACCAATCAACGAAACGACTTATGGCAGAGATATTGCGGATTCTTATCCATATAATCCTATTTCGGTACATGCTCTCAACCCAATGTATCTTAGTGTCGGTCAGATGAATGAAGGTGTTGATATTGAAAGATATATGGCAAAAGGTGAAGAACTGAACAAGAGAAAGAAAATTGCGTATAAAGAAGTGTGTTCGTTGAAATGGGAAGCCTTTGATGAGATTTGGAAAAACATTGGGCGAAAAATTGTGTTGAGAGCGGATTTCAAAAAATGGAAAAAAAGTCAGTCGTGGTTGTCGGATTATTGCCATTGGTGTGAGAAAAGAGATGGAGGTAAATGGGAATCGGATTTTTACGTTTGGATTCAGAAGGCATGTCATGAACAGATGTCCGCAGTAAGTCGAAGGGCAAGAGAACTTGGTGTCTTGTTGAAAGGTGACTTACCGATAGGAGTGTCTCCTTTGGGTGTCGAAGTTGAAAGACATCCGGAACTATTCAAAACACAATTGTCAGCAGGCGCACCACCAGACTATTTCAGTGAAAGAGGTCAAAACTGGGGATTTCCGACGTATAATTGGGATGAAATGAAGAAAGACGGATATGCCTGGTGGAAAGAACGATTGGCTGCCATGGGTGCGTATTTTGACGCTTTGAGAATTGATCACATATTGGGTTTTTTCAGGATATGGTCTATCGCAAGGGATAAGAGATGGGGATTGCAAGGATATTTTGACAAAGCGATGGGGTATCGTTATGAGGAAATAAGGAGTAAAGGGTTGAATCGCACGTTTGAGGAGTTGACAACCCCATACGTCACAGAGACCGCGCGTGATGAACGCAAAAAAAATCATGATGAGAGTGCGGAGGATAATTCGGAATGGGAGCGTTCGCAGGTTTTGTTCATTCAAGAAGAAAAGGATGGTGAGATTTATTTGCACCCAAGAATTGCCGATGACAAAAACGCAGCAGTGGAAATGTTGTCGGATGTGGAGAAGGCAAATTATCACGCCATGTGCGCAGATTACTTTTATGTTAGGAATGATGCCCTGTGGAGGGAGGAAGCCATAGAAAAGTTGGAGCATTTGATGGGGATGACGCATATGTTGGTTTGCGGAGAGGATTTGGGAATGTTGCCGATGTGCGTTCCTGACGTCATGCGACAGTTGCACTTGTTAAGCCTTGAGATAGTAACAATGCCGAAGCAATATGGAAGAGAATTTGACGATTTGAGCGTTGTGCCATACGAAAGCGTATTGACAACGACAACTCATGATATGGCTCCAATGCGTTTATGGTGGGAGTCGGAAGGAACGGATAATGGAAAATCAGTTCGGTATTACAAAGAAGTGGCAGGTATGTCAGGAAACGCACCGAAGGTCTATACAACCGAAGTGGCGAGGAATGTCGTAGAACGACACATGAAAAGTGGCGCAATGATGGTCATCTTGCCTCTGCAGGATTATATGGCAATGAATAATGGAACGAGAACAGATGACGCCGCGGATGAGCGTATCAATGTTCCGGACAATCCGAAGAACGCTTGGAATTACCGAATAGAAGAAAATTTTGAAAAAGGAAAGGAACAACTTGGGATTCTGATTAAGAATCTTGTCACTCAGGCAGGAAGGCAGTGAAGGCGTAGATGAAGAAAAAACCGAAAGCGATGGTGAGGAAAGAGACGGAGTAGGAGTAGAAGCCTTTTTCGTCGTTCTCTTTACAATGCTTATAAACGAGCGGTAAGAGTCCGAAAAGGGCAAGATAGATAAAGCCACCCGCTGCCACGGGGATGAAAAAAAGTGATAGGGGTTGCGTCACTTCGGAGAATGTGAGCGTTAAAATCGCACCGATGATGGCGGTCAAAGCGGAAAGAAAGTTTAGCGTAAGGGATTTTCGTCGTGAGAAACCCGCGGAAAGAAAAATAGAGTAGTCGCCTAATTCCTGTGGAATCTCGTGAAGTATGACGGCAATAGTCGTGGTGATGCCAATTTGTGGATTTTCGGGCGCAATGATGAAAGCGGCGGCAATCAACATTCCGTCAACAAAGTTATGGATGCCGTCAGCGGTGAAATTCATAATTGCGATATCTGTTTGCCTTTTCGAGTCTTGTTGCGTGTTCAAGCGTGTTCGCTTAGAAAACTGGTGGACGCAAAGTTCGATAAGAACAAATATGAAGAAACCGCATGCGGCTAAAACACAGACATAAGAAATGGACATGGAGGATTCAAGTGCTTCGGGAAGGAGGTCAAAACATACGTTGCCAATCATAACTCCTATGGAGAAACAAAGAAGGAGGTGAAGCAGTCGTGAGGACTTGATTGCTCTCGTAGGTACAAGCACTAAGCCAATAAGCGATACGAATGAAACTGTGATGACAGACAATATGGTCAGTAACCAAATCATGAAAAAACAATAGAGGTCAATAACGGACAATAGTCATTGTATGACGCAAAGTTAAAGTAAAAAAATAAGTATTGACGAAGAAGAATGTCAAATAATGCTTATCTTTGCGCCGCAAAAATTTTAAGGAGGAATTACTATCGAAAACTATTTCACAAATAATAACGGAGCGAATAGACCAGGAGGAACTCAGGGGAACAATTCACAACGTCCTCGAGTAGGTCGAGTGATGAAAGAGGAATTGCATCGAATTAACGAGAGAATTCGAGTGCCCGAAGTTCGTTTGGTGGGTGAGAATGTGGAGCAAGGCGTTTATTCGACTCGTGAAGCGATGCGAATTGCTGATGATATGGGTTTGGATTTGGTTGAAATATCACCTAATGCAAATCCGCCAGTTTGTAAGATAGTAGATTATCAGAAGTTTTTGTATCAACTGAAGAAGAAAGAAAAAGAGATAAAGAAAAATAGCAGTCAGACTGTTATTAAGGAGATTCGATTCGGTCCTCAAACGGATGAACACGATTACAACTTCAAGTTGAAGCATGCGCAGGAGTTTATTAAGCAAGGTTGCAAGATTCGCGCATACGTGCAATTCAGAGGAAGGGCTATCGTCTTCAAAGAGCAAGGAGAGGTGTTGTTACTGCGTTTGGCAAACGATTTGGAGGAAGTCGCAAAGGTAGATAACATGCCATTGCTTGAGGGCAAAAGAATGAGCATTCAATTGTCACCAAAACGTAAGGATCAACAAGGAAAGAAGACGGAACAACCTTCGAAGGAAGAATAAAAAAAGAACTTATTTTTATTAATCACATAAAATTATGCCAAAAGTTAAGACTAATTCCGGTGCCAAAAAGAGGTTCGCCCTTACCGGAACGGGGAAAATCAAGCGTAAGCACGCATTCAAAAGTCACATTCTGACCAAGAAGACGAAGAAGCAGAAAAAAAATCTGACTCACGTTGCCATGGTTGAGAAGGCAAACTTGAAAAACGTTAGAGACTTGTTGCATTTGCGTTAAAAAGAGGTTTTCCTTTATTTTAGTTCAGAACCGAGTGATTAGCAATAAAGATTTTCCGCAAACAGGAGAACGCTAACTCTCAAAAAAGTAGAAAAAAGATGTCAAGATCAGTAAATCATGTAGCCTCAAGGGCTAAGAGAAAGAGAATTTTGAAGTTGACGCGCGGATACTTCGGCGCACGTAAGAACGTATGGACCGTAGCCAAGAACACTTGGGAAAAGGGTTTGACGTACGCTTATCGTGACCGCAAGAACAAGAAGCGTAACTTCCGCGCTTTGTGGATTCAACGTATCAACGCTGGCGCTCGTTTGGAAGGTTTGTCTTATAGCCAATTGATGGGTGCGTTGCATAAGGCGGGAATCGAAATTAACCGCAAGGTGCTTGCCGATTTGGCTTTGAATCAACCAGAAGCGTTTAAGGCTATTGTTGATAAAGTTAAGAAGTAAAAAAAAATTTTTCTTTCGGACAAGAAAGAGAGGTGTGCGATAAGTTCACTTCTCTTTTTCTTTTTACGTATCTTTGTCAAAGGGATTTTTCCCCATATAATCGGTAAAAAACGGAGGAGATATGGGTAAACGTGTTATCACATTTGGTGAAGTGATGTTGCGTTTGTCTGTTCCGAGACATAATCGTTTTGTACAGACAGATGAGTTGATAGTTACGTTTGGTGGAGGAGAATTGAATGTTGCGATTTCGTTGGCGAATTATGGTGTAGAGAGTGAGTTTGTTACTCGATTACCAAGGAACGAAATAGCCGAACATTGTATGGGAACCATACGCACGAAGGCTGTTGATGTCAGTCATGTGATATATGGCGGGAACAGGATGGGGTTATATTATTTGGAACGAGGGGATGCCTTGCGCGGTAGCAAAGTGATATATGACCGCACAAACAGTAGTTTTGCGGAAATTGAGCCAGGCATGATAGATTGGGATGATGTAATGAACGGGAGTGAATGGTTTCACTTTTCAGGAATTATCCCCGCCTTGTCAAAAAGTGCGTCAGAGGCATGCCTTGAGGCCGTCAAAGCAGCTGTAAGAAACGGTTTGACTGTCAGTTGCGATATTAACAATCGCTTTACGTTATGGAAATGGGGGAAGAGCGTACGTGAAGTAATGCCCGCATTTATGCCTTATTGTGATGTCGTCTTGGCGAGTAAAGAGGATTTAGGATATATATTTGGAATTAAAGCACATGAGTTTTGCGTGGAAGATGAAGAAGCTCGTGATGTTGCAGAATATGAAAGTAGCGCGAGTCAGTTTATGTCTATATATCCAAATGTGAAGAAGATGGTTACCACTTTCCGTGAAAACATTTCTGCGAGTCACAATCGTTTGCGTGCTGTGTTGTATGATGGCGTCAAAGTATTCAGAGGTCCCAAATATGATATTCCGCAAATTGTAGATAGGGTAGGTGGCGGTGACGCCTTTATGGGTGGCGTGATATATGGCTTGCTAAATTTTGATGATCAGAAGGCTATCAATTTTGCCGAAACCGCATCGTTTTTGAAGCACACAATTTATGGTGATTTTAATCGCGTGACGTTGGATGAGATTAATGAGGTAATGCGTGATGGTCATCACCAAGGAATAACTTATCAATAATCAAAGAGCATAATTGAAATAAAAAGTTGCTCAATTAATATTGTGATTGGCAAATCGAGTTTCTGCCAATTGTTCGTATTTGGTTCCTTTGCGACCAAAATTAGCAAAAGGGTAGATGGCTATGCCTCCGCGTGGTCGGAATAATCCTAAGACCTCAATGTATTTAGGATCCATTAAATTGATAAGGTCATTCATGATTTGATTGACGCAATCTTCATGGAAAGAACCGTGATTGCGGTAAGAGAACAGGTAAAGTTTCAGGCTTTTTGACTCCACCATGTGTATGTCGGGAATATAGTTGATGCGAATTTCCGCAAAATCCGGCTGACGTGTGATCGGACAAAGTGCCGTGAATTCAGGGCAAATAAAGTGTACCCAATAGTCACGTTGAGGGTGTTTGTTGTCAAATGTTTCGAGAACGGAAGGAGAATATTCAGTAGGGTAAACCGTGTGATTGTTTCCAAGAAGCATAGGAGTGGTGAATATTATGATTATTGAACATTGATGACTTTATGGAGTTGTACTTGCAGTCGAGTATCCTTTAACTCGGGACGGGAGAGCATCGCTTGGGCAAGCAAGCGAGGTGAGAATGATTCAGCCACCGCTCCGAGATAGACACTTGGCATGTGATGGGGCAAGTAGTGGCTTTGTATTTCCGAAATTACTTGAATAGTGCGTGTGATGTCTTCGTTGTTGCCTATGACAAATTTGATGACATCTTTCGCTTCGAGATTAAGGAACGTTGAGAGACACATATGTCTTTCCATTCCGCTGGAGGGTAATTTATAGTCGATGGTAAAAAAAGTGTGAGGGGTACGAAAGTCAGAAACATCGAAAGAACCGTTTGTTTCAATGTTGATTTCTATGCCCCGAGTATCAAGATCATTGATGATCGTTTTGATGTCAGGTTGACACAGAGGTTCACCGCCAGTTAACGTTACACGCTGAAAATGAATCTTGTTCATTATCTGTTCAGCGGTCATTTCGGTGAAATGACAGGGTGTTGGTTCGGAGAAAAGCGCATAGGTTGTGTCACAATAAGAACAGCGCATATTGCATCCGGCGAAGCGAATAAAGGTGGCGGTCATGCCGCTGCGTGCCCCTTCGCCCTCAATGCTGTCGAATATTTCGACTATTTTATACATAGTAAGAAGCAATATTGTCTCTGCTCTCTTGGACATCAACCCTCACGCAGAGCGGTTGCAACAAGTCAAATACCCATTTGGCGATATTTTCGGCAGTAGGGTTAAACGGAAGCACTTCGTTGAGGTTGTGATGATCCAATGGTTCTTTCACAAGTCGTTTGATTTCGCTGAAGTCCATGAGCATCCCATTCTGGTTGAGCGTCTCGCCTTGCAGATGGACAGTGATGAGCCAGTTGTGTCCGTGCATTCTGGTGCACTTGCTTTCGTAATCAAGTGTCAGTGAATGAGCCGCTGAGATTTCGATGGTCTTGGTAAGTCGATACATAACGCTTTGTTTGGGGGTTAGAAAATGGTAGGTAGAGGACGAAGTGTGCCTTCTTGCTTTTCTTGCAGGAACACGTCCAATCCATGTTTACGTAATCGGCAAGCGGGACAATGACCGCAACCGTCACCTTGGATGCCGTTGTAGCATGTGAGAGTTCGCTCTCGCACGAGGTCAAAAACGCCTAATTGGTCAGCGAGTTGCCATGTCTGCGCCTTGTCAAGCCACATAAGAGGCGTGTGGATGACGAATTGTTCGTCCATGGCAAGGTTGAGCGAGACATTGAGCGACTTGATGAAAGCATCACGGCAATCAGGATAACCTGAGAAATCCGTTTGGGAGACTCCTGTGATGATGTGTCGGATGCCATGCGAACGAGCATAGACCGCCGCAATGCTGAGAAAAAACAAGTTGCGTCCGGGAACGAACGTGTTGGGCGGTGCGGAGGACGTTTGTTTTTCGTCCATGACAATAGATGAGTCTGTCAAAGAGTTCTTGGCCAAAGGGGCGATAAATGGCAAGTCCATGATTTCGAAGTGCGCACCCGCTTGTTTGGCAATGTCACGTGCGATTTCTGTCTCACGTTCGTGTCGTTGTCCGTATCGGAAGGAGAGCGCATAGATTTGTTTGAAGAGTCGTTTAGCCCAAAACAAGCAAGTGGTGGAGTCTTGTCCGCCACTGAAAACGACGAGCGCGCTATTGTCGTTGAGTAGCATGGTTCTTGTTTTTTTTTATTGCGTGGTTATCAAGAGACACGCATCAGAAAGTTGGTGCAAAGATAGTCATTCGTTTCTGAAATAGAAAAAAGAGTTTTATGGTTAGTAAAAGGTGATTAAACCTTGCGAATGGTTTGATAAAAGTCGGGGATGATGGCAATTCTGCATTAGGTTGATACAATAAAAAGGGGAGTTGATACAATGAGGCATTGAAAATTATTCAAATAAGAAGAACTACGTTAACATTGCATCGTGGATAATCAGATGGACTTAAAATCCAGTGGACATAAATGTCCTGTGTGGGTTCGAGTCCCACTGGTGGTATTGAGAAACATAAAACTAAAAAAAAAACGAGTATTATGATTATGGATATTTTAGTTAGTATTTTTAATGTGTTATTGTTTGGAATTGTTGTTTGGTTAATTAGTGTCATTGTCGCCATCCTATGTTTGGCGAAAAAAGAATGGCGTAGTAAAGCAAAATGGTATCGAAAAAGCATGTAAAGAAGATTCCTGTTGTTGGCGTAAGGACGGAAAGGGTTGTTTGTATGATTTTTCCACTTACGAGGATTGCGACAAACATCCTAAAAGGAGTTGATATATTTCTCGCAAAGGTGGACGAGATGAAGATTATAATTTGGAAGGAGACTGCGACCTTGAAATCCGAATACCAGAAAAAGGTGATACAATATTCGTTATAAATACCATTACTCATGCATAATAAAATTCAATAACGCAAGGAAAAAAACAAAAATGTTTGTATATTAAACCTAAATGTGTTTTCTTTGTGAAAAATAAGTAAGATAATCCTTTGAAATGTCAGGATTTATGTTAACACACACACACACACACACACACACACACACACACACACACACACACACACACACACACACACACAATTAACCTTCAAGGATAAAAATTCAGACTGGAGCAGTCTGAATTAGGATTATGCAGGTTCGTTCCTTTTCATAAGGAGCGAACCTATTTTATTTATTGATTAATAGAATCCAATTAACATTTTAATCTTTTTAAGAACATGAAAGCAATGGCAAATCTGAAAATGTTACTGATGATATTGGTAGCATTTACGGTAAGTACCGTATCATTAGTTTCTTGTAGCGATGACGACAAGGACTCGTCTTCAACAACACCGAGTGGTTCCATCAGCGCTTTTTTCCCAGAAGGATATAGTGCCAACAATGTGGTGGCATGGTATCTTTATAACGAAGTGCAGCAAGATGGAACACAAAGAGCGGAAGCCGTATTCTTGTTTAATAATAATACTATTGTGGTGACTTCCCATAGAATTAAATCAAATGGTTCGGAAAAACGGGAAATAGAATATGTGGGTACTTATCAGCTCACAAGCGGAGATTATGATAACGGAACTGTTTATGTGCCTTCGATGTCAATGACCGTTCCTGTGCAGAACGGTAAAATAACACCAATGGGTTCGGAAGTTTACACAAGACAAAGCAATGCCAATATTCCAGCCCCACAAAGTCCGACAACGGACAACGGAGATAATGGTGGCAATGGAGGAAGCGGCGATAACGGAGGAAATGGTGGCGGTAACAACAATGGGGATTATCAGACTACGCCAGAAGCCTATCTTCCAAGCACGTATGCAAAAAAGACCATAGCGGCATGGTATTCTTTGACTTCCGAAGATAATAATAAGACAAAAATTCAAGCGGTTTTCCTTTTCACTGATGGTTCTTTGGTAGTGACAACTAGTAAAGTATATACTATCGCGGACGGAAGGTCTCCAGAATATGGAACTGGTTTTGCTGGAACATACGAATTAACAAGTGGCAATTATTCTAACGGAACGGCATACGTACCGGAAATGAATATGAGTGTTTCAATTAGTCAAAATGTTCTTTCCGCGATGGGAGATTCGTTTACGAAGCAAGATAATGCTAATGCTCCCGCGCCAAAATAAGTGACGACAATCAATAAGTAACGAAAAACACTGAACGTAAAATAAAGAGGAGAACTCCACAATGTTGGAGTTCTCCTCTTTATTTTCTTCCCAATTGATCCGTTTAGAAAGAAGGAATCACGGATGTAGTTTGTTTTTATTGTTTGAGGGCTTCGATACTTTCTGTGAGAACTTTGATTTTCTGTTTCGCATCGGCTTTCTTTTTCCGTTCCATTTCAACGATTTCGGGTTTCGCATTCTGAACGAAACGTTCGTTGGACAACTTCTTCATGACGGAGTTAAGGAATCCTTGTAGGTAGGAGATTTCATCTTGCATCTTCTTAATTTCGGTTTCCACGTCAATGTTGTCAGACAAAGGAATTTGAAATTCAGTGGTACCAACGATGAACGCCATTGCGGTAGGTTTCTTTTCTGCCTCATAGGAAATTGATTTGAGGTTTCCCATTTTAACGATGACTTCTTCAAGAAGTTTGGTTTCACCAAGAATATCAAGTGAAAGTTGAGTCTTGTTCGGTATGTTTTTGCTCTTGCGAACGGAACGAATGTTGGACACAACCTGTTTTGCCGTGTTAAAGTCATCAATGACAGAGGAATCAACCTGAGACGGTTGCGGCATGGAACTCATCATGATGCAGTCGTTTGCGTCACGTTCACGTAATTGATGATAGAGTTCTTCCGTAATGAACGGCATGAACGGGTGAATCAACTTCAGAAGAGTTTCGAAGAAACTCAATGTGGTTTGATAAGTCTTGCTGTCAATAGGAGCGCCAAAATCAGGTTTGATGGATTCCAGATACCAAGCGGAGAATTCATCCCAGAAGAGGCGATAGATAGCCATAAGCGCTTCGGAGATGCGATATTTGGAGAAGAGGTCATTGACTTCGTCAATGGTTTGGTTCAAGATGGCGTTGAACCAATTGATAGCGGTAGTTGCGACTTGAGGTTGTTCGATGTCAGCGGATTTCCATCCCTGAACCAATCGAAGCGCATTCCACATCTTGTTGCAGAAGTTACGACCTTGTTCGCAAAGCGACTCGTCAAAGAGAATGTCATTGCCAGCAGGAGCGGCAAGCATCATGCCCATGCGCACACCGTCTGCTCCATATCGGTTCATCAGTTCAATTGGATCGGGAGAGTTGCCCAAAGACTTGGACATTTTGCGTCCAAGTTTGTCACGAACGATGCCTGTCAGATAGACATCTTTGAAGCAAGGCTGATCACGATAGATGTAGCCAGAGATAATCATCCGAGCGACCCAGAAGAAAAGGATGTCCGGTCCGGTGACAAGATCGTTGGTAGGGTAGTAGTATTTGATGTCGGCATTGTTGGGGTTGTTGATGCCATCAAAAACGGAAATGGGCCAAAGCCAAGAAGAGAACCATGTGTCGAGGCAATCAGAATCTTGTCGAAGGTCGGAGATGGTCAAGTTGGCATTGCCAGTTTTGTCTTTTGCCAAGACGAGAGCTTCTTCGGCTGATTCAGCCACGACAAACCCACCGTCAGGCAGGAAGTAGGCAGGAATGCGATGTCCCCACCAGAGTTGTCGGGAGATGCACCAATCGCGAACGTTTTCCATCCAATGACGATAGGTGTTTTTGAATTTGGCAGGGTGTAGTTTGATGGTATCGTTCATGACGGCATCAAGTGCCGGTTTGACGATTTCTTCCATCTTGAGGAACCACTGCATGGACAATTTTGGCTCAATCACGACGTTGGTACGTTCGGAATAGCCAACATTGTTGGTGTAAGGTTTAATCTTTTCCAGAAGTCCAGCCTCTTGCAAGTCTTTCTCTATCAAGTCACGGACTTCGAATCGGTCTTTGCCACAGTATCTGTCACCCGCATTTTCATTCAACGTTCCGTTGTCATTGAAAACGTCAATGATAGGGATGTTGTATTTTTCGCCAAGGACATAGTCATCGACGGAGTGTGCCGGTGTGACTTTCAAGCAGCCTGTGCCAAACTCCTTGTCAACAATTTCGTCTTCGATGACCGGGATTTCACGTCCTACGAGAGGCACGATGACTTTCTTCCCACGAAGGAAGTCCTTGGTCGTATCGGTCGGGTTGATGCACATTGCCGTGTCACCAAAGATGGTTTCAGGGCGCGTGGTCGCAACAATGGCATAATTGTCTTCACCAACTATTTTGTATCTCAGATAATAGAGTTTTCCTTTCTGCTCCTTGTAAATCACTTCCTCGTCAGAGAGTGCCGTGAGTGCCTTAGGATCCCAGTTGACCATGCGGACACCACGATAAATAAGTCCCTTGTTGTAAAGGTCAACGAAGACGTGGATGACACTTTTAGAACGAGACTCGTCCATAGTAAAACAAGTTCGATCCCAATCGCAAGAGGCACCTAACTTTTTCAGTTGTTCGAGAATGATACCACCATGTTCACGGGTCCATTCCCAAGCGTGTTCCAAGAATTGCTCACGAGTCAGGTCTTTCTTGCTGATGCCTTGTGCCGCTAATTTAGCCACCACTTTTGCTTCGGTCGCAATGGATGCATGGTCCGTTCCAGGAACCCAGCAGGCGTTTTTGCCTTGCATGCGGGCACGACGGATAAGAATGTCTTGGATGGTGTTGTTCAGCATGTGTCCCATGTGGAGGACACCGGTCACGTTGGGTGGCGGAATCACTATGGTGTAAGGTTCGCGAGTGTCAGGCTCTGAATGGAACAGTTTGTTGTCCATCCAGTATTTATACCATTTCGCTTCAACGTTTGACGGGTCGTATTTGCTGTCAAGTTCCATCGTCTATTATTTTTTGAGTTTGTAAAACATCTGTCAAGAGAAAGATTTGCAAAGGTATAAAAAATAGGAATAGGGTAGCAGACCGAAGGAATGGCAACTTAAAAGTCAGTCAAAAGAGGGTGCAACTCTTCTTGACACATAAGTTTTCCGATTATCAGCACGAATCAAGAGAGAAGGGGGATGTCGGTCCAAGAACCATGGAGAAGAACACGTTGGGAGGAGAAACCATATTGACGGAGAAGGGCGTGGGCTTCGCGAAGTCCTGATGCGACATGTTGTGGATAGTGGGCGTCAGAATTGACTTGGATGACAGCCTCGGAGTCTTTCAACAAAGAGAAAAGGCGTTGATGAGGTGAGGTGATACCATCGGAAAGAAGGTGTTTGACATTGACCTCAACAATGATGTCACGTTGGCGAGCAAGTGCGAATATTTGGTGCATTTGGTCTAAAAACCAAGGTTGTGACGGGTCGAAACCGAAATGACGTTCGGCAATGGTCGTTTCAAGGTCACAATGAGCCAGCACATGAATGGGGGCGGATTGAAGCATTGCGAGGATTTGCCCGTTGTAGCGTCGGACAAGTCGATTGATGTCGTCACCGTAGAGTTCATGAAGCGCCTGCGCATAATGGGTGACACTGCCTCCGACATTCCAAAAGAGAGAAGACCCATCGGGATTAGTTAAAGGGTCAAGATAATGGACAGAACCGATTCGATAGTCAAGCGGATAGGAAAAGAGAGGGGAAGACGTCTCGGTCAGCAAGGATGGAATTGTCAGGAAATCCAATTCCATGCCTATGTAGAGTTCAAGTTTGTCTTTGTACAAATCACGTAAACGACGAAATTCGGAGAAATAGTCAAAAACGTCGCTAAACTTCATCGCCCAGTGATTAGGAAAAGGCGTTGGGGCATGGGATGAGATACCATAGACGGAGATTCCGCACGAGGTTGCGAAGTGCAGGAAGTCGGACATCGGGGCACGCCCGTCGCAATAATAGCAATGTGTATGAAAATTAGTAAGCGTAGCAATTCCGATTGATAAAAACAAAGGTACGAAAAAAGCGATACCTTTGTAGTCATGAAACAAATAAAGCCTTGGGGGTGGGTTCCCACGTTGTATTTCGCTGAAGGAATACCATATGTGTTGGTAATGACTGTGAGCGTGATAATGTATAAAAGCATGGGGTTGTCGAATGACGCAATAGCCTTTTATACTTCATGGTTGTATTTGCCTTGGGTAATAAAACCCTTGTGGAGTCCACTGGTGGATTTGGCGAAAACAAAACGTTGGTGGATAACCTCAATGCAATTGTTGATTGGTGGCGGTTTGGCTGCCGTGGCACTAACGTTGCCGACGGAGTGGTACTTTAAGGGCTCGCTTGCAGTCTTGTTCTTGTTGGCTTTTTCAAGCGCGACGCATGACATTGCTGCAGATGGTTTTTACATGTTGGGACTGAAGGATGACGAGCAGGCTTTTTATAGCGGCATAAGGAGTACCTTTTATAGGATAGCGATGGTGGTGGGGCAAGGATTGATGGTGTGGTTGGCAGGCATGTGGAGCCGAAGCATGGGGGTGCATGTGGCATGGAGCATTGTCTTTATCATAGCGGCAGGGATATTCGTGGCGTTGGCAGGATGGCATTTCTTTGCTCTACCGAAACCGATTGAAGATAAGAACAAATCGTTTTCATTCAGTGAATTAGGACGGTTGTTTTTAACTTTTTTTACAAAAAAGGACATTGCATTGATTGTGTCCTTCATACTGCTTTTCAGACTGGGGGAAGCGCAATTGGGAAAGATTTCGCAGTTGTTTGTGATGGACAGTGTGGAGAAAGGAGGGTTGGGACTTCCGATTGAACAAATAGGAGTGATTTATGGTACCATAGGAGTAATTGCCCTGCTTGTCGGAGGAGTGATAGGTGGAATGCTCGTGGCGCGTGACGGACTAAAGAAATGGCTATGGCCATTTGTCGCCGCAATGAATGTCCCTAATCTGGTTTATGTCTATTTCGCCTACGCGCAACCACAAAATTTGATATTGATATGTAGCGGCGTGGCGTTGGAGCAGCTGGGATATGGGTTGGGCATTACTGCCTTTATGCTTTATATGATTGAGGTGTCGAAAGGAGAATACAAGACCGCGCATTATGCCTTGTGCACGGGGCTGATGGCGGCTGGCATGATGATTCCCGGTATGTGGTCGGGCGGTTTGCAAGAAGCGGTCGGATATGAAAACTTCTTTTTGCTTGTTTGCGTATGCACATTGCCAGGTTTTGCGCTTACCGCATTGGTAAAAAAACAACTTGCAGACAAAAAGAGTTAGTAATTCGTTTATAATCAGGGAACCAGAAGGAATGGAAAAAGTTTATAAGAACCTCACGGAATTGATAGGAAGAACTCCGTTAATGGAACTCGGGAACTATGGAAAAAAACATGGATTGAAAGCCAGAGTATTAGGTAAATTGGAGTATTTCAATCCTGGAGGAAGCGTGAAAGACAGGGTGGCGTTGTCAATGATAGAGGATGCGGAGAAAAGGGGCGTGTTGAAGCCAGGGGCAACAATAATAGAGCCAACAAGTGGGAATACGGGTGTCGGGTTGGCATGGGTGAGCAGCGTGAAAGGGTATCAGTTGATATTGACAATGCCAGAAACAATGTCGGCGGAACGGAGAGCCTTGTTGCGCGCCTTGGGAGCAAAGTTGGTGTTGACTCCCGGTAAGGAAGGCATGGGAGGTAGTGTTAGGAAAGCGGAGGAATTGAGACAATCGACACCTGGAAGCGTGATTTTAGGACAATTTGACAATCCGGCCAATCCTGCGGTACATGTTGAGACAACGGGAGAGGAGATCTGGAAAGACACGGAAGGAAAGGTTGATGTCTTTGTAGCAGGTGTAGGAACAGGCGGAACCGTTAGTGGCGTAGGAAGGTCATTGAAAGAAAAGAATCCGAATGTTAGAATCGTTGCCGTGGAACCGGCAAGTTCACCGATGCTGAGTGAAGGCAGGGCAGGATCGCACAAGATACAGGGAATTGGTGCAAACTTCGTTCCCAAAAATTTTGACCGTAGTGTTGTGGATGAAATACTGGTTGTTCCGAATGAAGAGGCAATTCGAGCGTCGCGAGAATTGGGAGAGACGGAAGGCTTGTTGGTTGGCATATCGTCAGGCGCATCCGTATTTGCCGCAAAGGAATTGGCACAGAGGAAGGAGAACGAAGGAAAAACCATTGTCGCATTGCTTCCGGACACGGGTGAGCGATATTTGAGCACGGAATTGTACGACTACGATGGTTATCCGTTGTGATGTGGCGTATATTTGTCCGCTTTTCTCCTTTTTCATTATCTTTGCAAGAATTAAAAATATAAAAATATGATTCTGTTTTTCCGCTCGAAAGAGAATAACGTCATAGCCATTGAAGTGGCAGAAGATTTTGATGTTCAGAAGGAAGTCTCCAAATTGGAATGGTTGTTTGGTGACGCTAAAAAGTTGGAAGATAAGAGACTTTCCGGAGTTTTCGTGGGTCCTCGTAAGGAAATGATAACCCCATGGAGTACAAATGCCGTTGAAATCACGCAAAACATGGGTATTTCGGGCATAAAAAGAATAGAGGAGTATGCTGAGGTGAATGCCGCAAAGGGAGATGTCGAGTATGACAAGATGTTGCAGCGCGTATATGAAGGATTGGGGCAGGACATTTTCTTTGTGGATAAGGAACCGGATGAAATCGTTTACATTGATGATTTGAAAGCGTATAATGAACAGGAGGGATTGGCTCTAAGTGAACAAGAGATTGACTACCTGAATGAAACGGCAAAAAAATTAGGGCGGAAGTTGACGGACAGTGAAGTGTTCGGATTCAGTCAAGTTAATTCGGAGCATTGTCGTCATAAGATTTTTAACGGAATTTATGTCATAGACGGAGAGGAAAAAGAAAGTAGCCTCTTCAAGATGATCAAGAAAACGACCCAGACGAATCCTAACAAGATTGTCAGTGCATATAGCGACAATGTCGCATTCAATGCGGGTCCTGTGATAGAGCAGTTCGCTCCGGCAAGCGCGGATAAACCAGATTTCTTTGAAATAAAGAAAATAGAAAGCGTGACGAGTCTGAAGGCGGAAACTCATAATTTCCCTACGACGGTTGAGCCGTTCAATGGTGCCGCAACAGGTAGTGGCGGTGAAATTCGCGACCGATTGGGAGGAGGAAAAGCCTCGTTGCCTATGGCAGGAACTGCCGTTTACATGACAAGCTACCCCCGCGAACAAGGCGGTCGCCAATGGGAGAAATACACATTCGAGCGGAATTGGCTTTATCAGACACCTGAGGAAATATTGATTAAAGCGTCAAACGGAGCAAGTGACTTTGGAAATAAATTTGGTCAGCCATTGATTTGTGGTAGTTTATTGACCTTCGAACATGAAGAGAGTGGCAAGACTTATGGATATGACAAAGTAATCATGCTTGCCGGAGGCGTGGGTTACGCCAAGAAGAGCGACGCCTTGAAAGGAAAGCCAGAAAAAGGAGAAACCATCATTGTGAGTGGTGGAGATAATTATCGTATTGGCATGGGCGGTGGAGCCGTTAGTTCGGTTGACACGGGGAAATATAGCAACGCCATAGAGTTGAACGCCGTGCAACGCGCCAATCCAGAGATGCAAAAACGTGTTGCCAACGTGATTAGGGCAATGGCTGAAAGCGATGAGAACCCAATCGTGTCAATTCATGACCACGGTGCGGGTGGTCACTTGAACTGCTTGAGTGAATTGGTGGAAGAGACGGGAGGATTGATAGACATGGACGCATTGCCAGTGGGAGACAAGACGTTGAGCGACAAAGAGATAGTTGGTAATGAGAGCCAGGAGCGCATGGGCTTTGTCGTGAATGAGAAAGACGTAGAACACATTAAGCGCATAGCGGAACGCGAGCGCGCTCCGATGTATAAAGTCGGTGAGACGACGGGCGACATGCGTTTTGTCTTCAAACGAAAAAACGGGAAGACACCGATAGACATGCCGTTGTCGTACATGTTCGGTAATCCGCCGAAAACCGTCATTAAAGATCACACCGTAGAACAGAAATGGGAGGGCGTGAAGACAGACATGTCGAAGATGCAAGAGTATGCGGAGCAAGTAATGCAGATAGAGAGTGTGGCTTGCAAGGACTGGTTGACCAACAAGGTAGATAGGAGCGTGACGGGCAAGGTCGCTCGCCAGCAAACGCAAGGAAGAATACAGTTGCCGTTGAGCGATTGTGGCGTGGTCGCTTTGGATTACAGAGGAAAGGCGGGAATAGCCACCTCAATCGGTCATGCTCCGATAGTAGCCCTTGTGGATAGCGGTGCCGGAAGCCGAATGAGCATAGCGGAAGCGTTGACAAATATTGTGTTGGCTCCGATAGACGGAGGAATCAAAGGGTTGAGTTTGAGCGCGAACTGGATGTGGCCATGCAAAAATGAGGGAGAGGACGCTCGTTTGTATAACGCCGTGGAAGCATGTTCAGAGTTCGCTATTGAGTTGGGAGTCAATATTCCAACGGGCAAGGACAGCCTAAGCATGACACAGCAATATGGAGACAAGAAAGTTTACGCACCTGGCACATTGATTATCTCGGCAAGCGGAGAAGTGACGGACGTGAAGAAGGTTGTGAGCCCAGTAATGGTCACGGACAAGGACACGTGCTTGATACACGTTGATTTCTCGTTTGACGCATTGAAGTTGGGTGGAAGCGCATTGTCGCAGATATTGGGGAAAGTGGGAGATGAAGTGCCGACGGTGAAGAATGGAGAGTATTTCGCCGACGCATTTGACGCCATACAGGAGTTGGTGAAAGGCGGCAAGATAATGGCCGGTCATGACATATCTGCCGGAGGATTGATAACGACGCTGCTCGAGATGAATTACGCCAACACGAAAGGCGGAATGGAAATAGACTTGAAGTATCTTGAAGAGAAAGATTTTGTCAAGGTGCTGTTCGCAGAAAATCCAGGAGTTGTCATACAAATAGCAAGAAAAGACAAGAAGGAGGTTTTGGACTATCTGGATGAGCAGGGCGTAAGTTACGCCATGATAGGTTATCCGATAGAGGAGCGTGTCATTCGTGTGAAGAACGGAACAGATGAAGTCATTGAGACGTTTGACATAGACACATTGCGTGACTTCTGGATGAAGTCATCGTATTTGTTAGACAGAAAACAAAGTGGAAAGGAATGCGCAAAGGCGAGGTATGAGAACTATAAGAAACAACCGTTGAATCTGCATTTCTTAGGCACTTTTGAAGGCACGTTGAAACAATATGGGATAACGGCGGACAGAAAAAAGAAGACGGGCGTAAAAGCCGCTATCATTCGAGAAAAAGGAACGAATGGAGAACGTGAAATGGCGTATGCCATGTGGTTGGCGGGCATGGACGTGAAAGATGTTCATATGACTGACTTGGCAAGTGGAAGAGAGACATTGGAAGATGTGAACTTCATTGTTTTCTGTGGCGGTTTTTCGAACAGTGACGTGTTGGGAAGCGCCAAAGGATGGGCAGGTGCGTTTAGGTATAATGAAAAGGCACGCATGGCGTTGGAGAAATTTTACGCAAGGAAGGACACTTTGTCATTGGGAATATGTAACGGATGTCAGTTAATGGTGGAACTTGACTTGTTGAATCCAGATCATGAGAAGAAAACTAAGATGTTGCACAACGTGTCGCATAAGTTTGAGTCATCGTTTGTAGGATTATCGATACAATCGAACAAAAGCGTTCTGTTGGGAAGCATGAGTGGTGAGCAATTGGGCGTTTGGGTGGCTCATGGCGAAGGAAGATTCTCTTTGCCAATGGGCGAAGAGAATTATGATATCGTGGCAAAATACACGTACAAAGATTATCCAGCCAATCCAAACGGAAGTGATTATGGTGTGGCGGGAATTTGCAGTTCGGACGGAAGACATTTGGCGATGATGCCGCATCCGGAACGAGCAATTTTCCCTTGGCAATGGGCTTATTATCCGGAATCAAGAAAAGGAAAAGACGAAGTGAGTCCATGGATAGAAATGTTCGTTAACGCACGCAAGTGGATTGAGTCGATAAAGTAATAGAACAAGATGGCAGAAAAAACAGAGTTGTTGGGCAAGTTGGAAGGCTTGCAGACGCGTTTTGATGAGATTGCAACCTTGATTACTGACCCATCGGTGATAGCGGATCAGAAACGTTATGTGAAGTTGAACCGAGAGTATAGGGATTTGGAAAAAATTCTGGAAGCGAAAAAAAGGTATGAGAATCTGCTGGACGGAATAGAAGAAGCAAAGAACATCGTGGCAACGGAAAGTGATGAAGAGATGCGTGAGATGGCGAAGTCGGAATTGTCGGAGCTTGAGCCACAATTGCCAGCGATGGAAGAGGAAATCAAATTGTTATTGATTCCGGCAGATCCTGAAGATGGAAAAAACTGCGTGGTGGAGATAAGAGGAGGAACGGGAGGAGACGAAGCCGCTTTGTTTGCCGGTGATTTGTATCGGATGTATGTCAAATATTGCGAATCAAAAGGTTGGAAAACTATCGTTTCGTCATGCAGCGAAGGCGCTTCGGGCGGGTTTAAGGAAATAATCTTCTCAGTGACGGGAGAGGGCGTATATGGCATACTGAAATACGAAAGCGGAGTCCATCGCGTTCAGCGAGTGCCAGTGACAGAGACTCAAGGACGTGTTCATACATCGGCTGCCACCGTAGCGGTCTTGCCAGAAGCGGACGAGTTTGACGTTGTGATTAATGAAGGCGCCATAAAATGGGAAACGTTCAGAAGTAGTGGCGCCGGAGGTCAGAACGTGAACAAAGTGGAGAGTGGCGTTCGGGCTCGTTACATGTGGAAGAATCCATTGACAGGTGTGGAAGAAGAGATCTTGATAGAATGTACGGAGACACGAGATCAACCCAAGAACAAGGAGCGCGCATTGTCAAGATTGCGTACGTTCATATATGACAGAGAACACCAAAAGTATATAGATGACATTGCCAGTCGAAGAAAGACCATGGTGAGCACGGGTGACCGAAGTGCCAAGATCCGGACTTATAATTATCCACAGGGTCGAATCACCGATCACAGAATTGGTTATACCATTTATAATCTACAAGCCTTTATGGACGGTGACATTCAGGACTGTATAGACCACTTGATAGTGGCGGAAAACGCAGAAAGGATGAAAGCTGAAAACATTTAAGTTTAAGACAAACTCCACATATCGACACTATGAAAAAGGAAGAATTGGTTCAAATTATCAAGGAACGCAGATCGTTTTTGTGCGTTGGATTAGATACGGATGTGCAAAAATTGCCAACAGTCTTGAAAGGAAGTGAAGATGCGATTTTTGATTTCAACAAGTCAATCATAGACGCTACGGCAGACTTGTGCGTCGCATATAAACCAAATTTGGCTTTTTATGAATCTGAGGGAATGGCAGGATGGGATGCCTTGCGTAGAACTGTTGAGTATTTGCGAGAGAATTATAACCATTTCTTGATAGCGGACGCAAAGCGCGGAGACATAGGCAACACGTCGAAGATGTATGCACGCGCTTTTTTTGAAAACATGAATTTTGACACTGTGACTGTTGCACCCTATATGGGTGAGGACAGTGTCAAGCCTTTTTTAGACTATGCGGGGAAATGGGTTACTTTGCTTGCTTTGACAAGCAATAAAGGCGCTTTTGATTTCCAATACAGAGAAAGTGAGGGCGTGAAATTGTTTGAAACCGTGATAGAGAAATCGAAAGAGTGGGGAGGAACGGCAGAAAACATGATGTATGTGGTAGGAGCAACGAAAGCGGATCAGTTATCGGAGATAAGGAAACATATTCCAAACAACTTCTTGTTGGTTCCAGGAATCGGCGCACAAGGAGGAAGTCTGGAAGACGTTTGTCGGTATGGAATGACGAAAGAGTGTGGATTGTTGATCAACTCGTCACGAGGCATCATATATGCGGACGGAAGCGACCGCTTTGCGGAAGGGGCAAGAGTCGCGGCGAAAGAACTACAAGAGAAAATGGAACGCATCTTGACGGAAGCAGGAATATGCTAAGAAATCGGTAATATACTGAAACGGAGCGAGGTCCACAAATGGTTTCACTCCGTTTTATTTATTTTTGTACAGATAAGTTAAAACAGAAGCAGTGGTAGAAAAAGTTTAGCAATTAACAAAATAGTAAAAAGTATGACAAAAATTATTAATGCTGCCGTTGTTGGTTATGGCAATATCGGAAAAGCCGTTGTAGAAGCGATAAAATCCGCTCCTGACTTTAAATTGGCGGGTGTGGTTCGTCGAAATGCGAATGACGTTCCTTTGGAATTGCAAAACGAAAAGGTAGTTGGAAAACTGAGCGAATTGGAAGGCGTGGATGTCGCTATATTGTGTGCCCCAACACGCCAATGTCCAGATTATGCCAAGGAGGCGTTGGCCATGGGAATTTCGACGGTTGATAGTTTTGACATTCACACACGTGTGCCAGAGGTATATGCGGAGTTAGACGCATTTGCTAAACAACATAATGCCGCAAGTATTATTTCGGCAGGATGGGATCCTGGAACAGACAGCATTGTCAGGGCGTTGCTTTTGGCAATGGCACCAGAAGGTTTGACCTATACGAACTTTGGTCCAGGTCGATCGATGGGACATACAGTAGCCGTGAAGGCCATTGAAGGTGTTAAAGACGCTTTGTCGGTGACGATACCTGTAGGAACCGGCATTCATCGTCGTATGGTGTATATTGAGTTGAAAGACGGTTATGACTTTGATAATGTGGCTGCAAACATCAAGGCGGATCCATATTTCGCCAGTGACGAGACACATATTATAAAGGTTAACAACGTTGCGGAGTTAAATGACGTTGGTCACGGCGTGAACTTGGTCAGAAAGGGTGTGAGCGGAACAACTCATAACCAGAACTTCGAGTTTAACATGTCAATCAATAACCCAGCCTTGACCGGTCAAGTGATGGTGTCATCGGCTCGTGCGGTCTTGAAGCAAAAACCAGGATGCTATACCATGATTGAAATAGCTCCGATAGATTTATTGCCAGGCAAGAAAGAAGACTTGATAAAAGCACTCGTATAAAAAAACGAGAATAAGAAAGACGAGACGACGGGAAACGGATGGAACGTTTCCCGTCGTTCTTGTATGGACGGCATGAAAAATACAGTATATTTGTGAATATAAACAAGAGTATTATGAAGATAAATACGCGTACAATACTGGCTTTGGGAATTATGTTTGGCATTTCCATGTCGGTTAATGCCGTAGAAAAGAAACAGCAAAAAGACTTCTCAGGAACGCTCAGTTATACAGGAAAAGTGACTCGCATTCCAGACAAAAGCAAAACAAACGTCAAGCTGCAAGAGACGGATGCGAGCTTTAAGGAAATGATAAACAGCGAATGGACCAAAAGAGTAGAGGACATAAACGGAGAGTTGACTGTGACGACATTGGTAGGAAACAAACAGGACGTATGGTGGCAAACGATAAGTAGCAGGAGAGACGGAAGCGTGTTGTTGCTGACCTCCAATAGAGAAGAACAAATCAAGTATGGCTTGATGCCGCAAGATGCCAAATGCAACAGCAAGAAAGTTAAGGTTCAATCAAACAAGAAACGCAAGGTGGATGGTCATGAGTGCGTCAAGGTCATTTGCAATATGGTGACAACAGACAATATCCGCGTTCAGTTAGTGGCATGGGTTGCAACAGATTTGAGAATAAAAGGGAGGAAAACTCCGTATTTTGGAGAATTGAGCGGATTGCCTTTGATTTATGATTATTACAACGGGAAATATGTTGTGACGTATTCGGTCAATGACATCAGCAAAAGGACGTTCACGGATCAAGACTTTGAGATGCCAGAAGGAGAAAACGTCATAAGGATGAGTTTTTCGGAATATAGCGAACAGTAACATTTATAATAAAAGCGCAAGCGAGTGAGAAAAGAACTGCTTATCGTATGTGATGAGTTTCCGCCAGCCTTTGCGCCACGGATGGGGTATCTGTGTAAGAATTTGCCAAAGCAGGAATGGCATGCGACCGTAGTTACAGAAAAGGGAGAATTGACAAGTTTTGATATTGATGTCAAGGATGCCGATGTTTACGCATACGATTGGTTGAAATGCGAGGGGAAAAAGTCTCGATATGTGGAGTGGTTGTTGAAATTCTTCTTAACCCTTGTGTTTGATTACAAGAATCGATGGTTTCTCAGAAAGATGAGAAAGAGTCTGAAAGGGAAACATTTTGATGCCGTATTGTGTAGTTCTTATAATGAATTTCCATTGAATGTGGGTTTGCGGTATGCGAAGAGGCGTGGCGTACCGTGCGTATGTGATATTCGCGACCTTGCGGAACAAGGAAAACAAGATGTTTTCAGACTTCACCAGATAAATGGTATATTGGGGAAGATGGTAGGGGATGTGGTTGATGTCATTTGTAAGAAGAGACGAAATTGGGCATTGAAAAACGCCACAGATCTGATTAGCGTTAGTCCGTGGCATGTGGACTATTTGAAACGGTATAATGGAAACTCACATTTAATATTCAATGGTTATGACGATGCGTTGTTCCGTCCTATTGATATTCGATGTGACACGTTCAAAATAACATATACCGGAAGGATGATGGACAAGGAGATAAGAAATCCGGAGTTGCTGTTTGAGGCACTAAGAGACATGAAGGACGAATGCGAGAAAATGGAAGTGGAGTGGTGGTGTGATGAAAAGACGGAAGAAACGGTCAAGAACATGGCGGAGGAATATGGTGTTCAAACGCGAATGCGTTACAGAGGGTTCGCACGACATAATGAAATGCCAAGGGTTCTGAATGAAGCAAGTATAGTGCTCGTGTTGAGTAACAAAACAAAAGAGATTCAACCACATGGTGTTATGACCACAAAATATTTTGAAGCGATAGGTTGTGAACGTCCTGTTTTGTTGGTCAGAAGCGATGAAGCAGAGTTGTCGCAACATATTCGGAATATGGGTTCAGGAGTGGCTTGTAGAACAAAGGGAGAAGTTTTAGCGTTTTTGAGAGAAAAGTATGAAGAATGGGTTAGAGAGGGGCGTACAAGCATAAGTTATTTACAAGATAAATCCGTATATTCGCGTGAAAAGGAATCAAGGCAATTCGTTGAAATCATAGAACGTGCTATCCATACTGATACCAACATACAACAATGATTGTTATGATGTCGTCGAGGCACTTCAAAGACAGGCGGTAAAAGGCAACTTTCCTTATGAGATTATCGTGATGGACGATTGTTCAACAATGCCTGTAGCAAGAAACGAACAAATCAACGCTTTGTCAGGTTGCCGATATATCAAGTTGGGAAAGAATATTGGCAAGACGAAAATCAAAAACAGATTAGCGGAGGAAGCGAAAGGCGACGTGTTGTTGTTGTTGGACGACGATGGAATGCCTGAATCGGAAGATTATCTTGAAAAGTATTATCGTCAGATGGATAATCCACAAGTTCAAGTTGTCTGTGGAGGACGTACCTATCAGCCAACAAAGCCAAAGCGAGAATTCTATCTCCATTGGAAATATGGTAAATCAAGGGAGGTGAAAAGTGCGTCGGAGCGAAATCGTCATCCGTACAACAGTTTTATGATTGCCAATATGTGCATCAAAAAGAGTGTGTATAAACAGATTCAATTGGACGAACGTATGCACTTATATGGGCATGAAGACAGTGTGTTTGGCATGAACTTGAAACAAGCCATGATTCCAGTTTATCATATAGACAATCCATTGAGACACACAGGGTTGGTCCCCGTCAAAAAATTCATAGACAATCAGGCTGAAAGCGTGAATAGTGTGGCTATGTTGATTCGTAACGGTCAAGAAGATGTGGAGTTGATTAAATTGGCGAATGTTTATAAACGAATGCGCACTTTGCGTTTGAACGGTATTTTATCGCACTTTGCAGATGCTATTGACAAATTGGCACGAAGACAATTGGAAGGGAATAGTCCTTGTCTAAGGCTAATGGATTTCTGGAAATTAACGCATCTATGCGCAGTATTAAAGAATTAGATTCCGCACGTCGCGTGGCTTGGTGTTTGCTGTTTATTGCCATAGCCATGACAGTATTCACGGTTACAAAATGGGTAGGGAATGACTATCTTTGGTTTGACGAAAGCGGACAGTTCTTTATGGCGAAAGGACTGAATCACTATTCGGCCCCTTATTCAACGGAGGGGAGTGTCGCAAGTTCCATTAACGAAAATCGTTTCTATAACCTCGATCCAGGAGGATTCACGCTCCTGTTGCGAGGATGGACCAATGTGTCAAATGACGTGGTCTGGTTACGGATGCTACCATTGCTTTTCTATCTCATAGCTATTGTGGCGACGTATAAGACTTTAGCATTTTATGTTAGCGACAAATTGTGGCGAACTATTATCACTTTTGGCTTATTGGGATTGAATATCGTGGCTTTGTTGTTAGCGCCAATGATACGAGCGTATTCAATGGAAGTGTGCGGCAGCATGCTCTCATTATGGTGGCTGCATCACTTGGAGAGCCAAAACAGCAGGGTGCGATTGTTCTTGATGTCCGTATTGATGTCTATCTTCTGCACCTCAAGATATGGTTTTGTCGTGTTTGCGTTTGGAGTAGCTCTTTATGTGTTGTGGTGGATATTTCGTCACAATGAATTACGGTCGGCGATAGGGAAAGCAATGGCGTTCGCATTGCCATTACTATCAACGGTTGCTGCCATTTACTTCTTCGAAACAAGGTTTCAAAACGCCAACGCATCGTGTCCAACTTATTTGAGCACGTTGTTCAGCCGTCCGATGTTTTTATTTATCTATCCGTTGAGTTGGATAGTGTATGGGGCATTGGCATGTATTGTCATTCAATATAAGAAAACACAAGGCTTGCCATTGTTATATAAGATAATGGTGATAGAAATATTGCTCTTCATGGGACTCTCCATTAGCAACGCTTATCCTTGGAATATGCAAAGGGCAATATCATTGATGTTGCCAGCTATGATGATAATAGGCGTTGCCGCCTATGAAAAGTTGAAACGATATAAATATGCAGATGTTGCCTGCGCATCAGTACTTTTGGTTTCTTCGTGCGCTGTGTCATTTGCTCCGTGGGTACAGCAATATCCACAATTGAAAGTCACACAAGGCGAAGAGGTGGCGGAACTAATTGAATATATGCGGTCGCATAAACAATCCACGGCTTTTGTGGAGGCGGTCTATGCTCCAGATATCCGGTTCCTATATGAATATGGAGCGTTGAAACAATGTGCGGAAGCGGATGGTTATCCACAAAGATTTGTGTTTCAAAATGGAGACCCTTGCAATGAGGCGGATGCAAATTCAATCGTTGGTCCGTTCTTTGATGAAACCACGTGTGACGTGATGATTCATGCAAATTTTCAAGCCACGTTCAACAAACGAGACACATCACTTTCCGTCAAGCGTTCGGAAGACTATGAGTTGGTGCCGAATTACCAACACCTATGGAGAAAGAAAATGTTGAACTGCGATTCATTGACCGTTCAATAGCGGTTGCAGGTGTTGATAGAGCAAAGCGACCGGAAGTCCCATGATGTTGTAGAAAGACCCTTCGATGCGGTTGACCGCCACGTATCCAATCCATTCTTGAACGCCGTATGCGCCAGCCTTGTCAAGCGGGCAATAATGTTCAACGTAGTAATTGATTTGTTGGTCGGTGAGACGGTTGAATGTAACACTGCTTTCAGCAAAGAAACTGTCTTGAAGAACATCTTGCTTTGACTCAGGATTCAGTCGAGTGATGGAAACACCGGTAAAAACCTGATGGGTGCGTCCGCTAAGACGTGAAAGCATTTGTTTGGCTTGTTCGAGATCCTTTGGCTTGCCTAACACTTGGTTGTCAAGCCAAACAATGGTATCAGCCGTTATAAGGATTGAATCTTGGCGGAGCGAATCGAGATAGGCAGAAGCTTTCAATTGAGAGAGATAAAGAGGAATCTCGCCACCTTGGAGAGTTGACGGATAAGTCTCCTTAACTCCCTTTTTTATTTCCACACGAAAGGGTAGGTCAAGACCTTTGAGTAATTCCTGACGACGAGGGGAAGCGGATGCAAGTATGATGTCGTAATCCATGATTAGTTATCTATTGAAGAATTTGAAGGAATCCAAAGAGAGGGAGAGACTGCGCTTGGCAGATGAGGAAATAGAACAAAAGCGTGTAGAGAACACCTGTTGCCATAATGAATTTGGCGCAAATAGATGCCGCTCGGAAATGGGAGGGACGCTTGGCCTTAAAAACAAGAAAAGCAAGATAGAGCATGGGCAAGTAAATGCCTATGGCGAGGTAGCGAAACGAGGGCGAAAGATAAATAGCCTTGGCTGACATGTCTTGAGAAAGAGGATTCAGCAAAGGAAATGTAGAAACATAATCCTTGATGACAAAGAACAATGCGAGAGCCGCAAGACTCATGAAAAAATAAATGAACCATTTGGCACGTTGTGTTCCAAGAACGACGGGAATGGTTCTGCATTCAGATTCACGATCGCCATAAACATCTTGGCAATCCTTGATGATTTCACGTATCAAGGTAAATAGAAACGCAAATAAGGCAAAACCGCACATCCATGAGTAAATGGAGATAAGAACTGGCGTTTGAGACAATAAGTCACCATAGTTAAATGGCAAGAAAAAATAGGCATGATGCGCTACCGCCAAAGATATGGGCACAAGTGCGGCACAAAAGGCAACAATGATATTTCCAACAAGGAATTGTCGCTTGTAAGAAGCGGAATAGAACCAAAGAAGCCCAGGAACCATGACGAAGATGAAGCCAAGCGTGATGGAACGCAGATATATAGCCAATGCGATACCCATAAGAGCCCCCAATGCCGTAGTGACATGATGAATCCACGAAGCTTGTGTCTTGGTGACGGAACGTCCGACAATGAGATTGTCCGGATGATTGAGCAAATCAATTTTAGTGTCAAAATAGTCGTTGATGGCGTATCCGCCAGCCGCAATCAATAGGGTAGAAACCGTTAACGTCCAAAACGCCCACCAAGGCAACGTGGGTTGAAATTCGGCTGGATCAGTTGGAATAAGACCATAGGACATAAGAATAGGACGCAGTACACATCCGTGTAATAACAAAAGAAGGAGGAGAATGAAAAGAAGGTTCTTGTAGCGAATGAGATTCAAATAATTCATAAGAAAATGACTTCGGGTTTGAGGTCAATATTAAAAATGTGTTTCACATCAGATTGTATGGATTGGCAAAGACGAAGTATGTCATTGCCCGTGGCGTTGCCTTTGTTGACCAGCACGAGAGGCTGTCGGTCATGAACCGCCGCTGAACCAAGGGAACGTCCCTTCCAACCGCAACGCTCAATGAGAAATGCCGCGGGAATCTTCACTTGGCTATTAGGCAGATTATAGTGCGGAATGTCAAGATTTAGACGCTTTTGAAGTTCGAGGAAGAAAGACAATGAAACAACGGGATTCTTGAAAAAAGAACCAGCATTGCCAAGCACAGCCGGGTCAGGAAGTTTAGATTGACGAGTTTTGATAATGGCTTGTCGAACATTGTCCAATGTCAATGGAACATCATTGAGTGATTGTCGAATCGAGCCATAGTCCAACTTCCAACGTGGTATTCGACTTAGGCGGAAATGAACACGGGTAACAATATAATCGTTTGACCAAAAACGTTTGAACGCAGAATCACGATAGCCGAAGCAACACTGCTCATTGTTTAGTAAAACCATGTTGCCATTACGGTCAACGCATTCTACCGCAAAGATAAGGTCTTTGGCTTCAACACCGTAGGCACCAATGTTTTGGACAGGGGTCGCACCTACGCTTCCTGGAATAAGAGATAGGTTTTCGGCTCCGAATAAATCATTTTTTACACAATACTGAACAAATTCATCCCAGATTTCACCTGCTCCAACCCTTAAAATGACAAAATCGTCCTCTTCACGAATGCATTCAATGCCAAGAATGTTAGAATGAAGCAAGGTGCCATGAAAATCGGAAAGGAAAAGTAAATTGGCACCTTCACCAATGGAGTAGATGTTAGGAAGGTTTTGCTTCAGCAGGTCACGCAATTCCTGTTCGGAATCGTAAACTATAAAAGCATCGGCATTGGCATATACACCAAAAGTAGTGTGAGATTGTAACTGTTCGTTGCGTAAGACTTTCATAGAATGCAAATTTACGTCTAAGAAAGGAAAAATAAAAAAACTTGAAAAGATAGTTTCACTACGAATGGGATTGATAATAAGGAAAGGGATAATGTGTCTTGGTTTTTCTTTTGTATTTTTGTGAAGTTATAAAAAAGGAGACCATGATAGAAGACGTGGTGAAATATGTCAAAGAAGTGATCGGCGCGGATGACGAAAGAATTGAAATTGTGGATAGTGGCGCATTGATGGCAATGTCGAGAGGTGAAAAGGTGACACCGCGTGAAGATTTGACATGGGAGGGTGTGCCTGTGCTGTTTGGCAAAGAAGGCATGGAGACGCATGACGGAAGAATTAAAATAAATGCTGATTTGATTGCCAGCGCAGCGTATGTTTTGGGAAGAGGGGATGAATTGTTCGGGGACTGCGAGAGAGATGAACACGGAAGACAAATTGGCAAGAAGTCGTTATTAGGAAGGTTGGGGTGGACAGAACGCCCGTTGGTGGATGAATATAGAAGAATCTTAAACCACCTTACGAACAAAACTAATAATGAAGATGAATTCAAAGTGATTCTGACCCATGATGTTGATGTGTTGAGACGAGGTGGACGCATGGCAACGTTCATGAGCCTGATGGACGTTAGGAAAAGCAAGCACTGGACTTTTGATTGGATGCGCATGGTAAGTGAACCGTTGAGACGAAAAATGAAAGAAAAATGTGAGGAGATAGTGTTCGTGAAGGCATCGTACGGATTGAAACAAGCAAAAGAGGATGAACCAACATATAACTTGAAAGGAAAGGACTTTTGCGTCTTAAAGGATTGGTGTAGGAAAGAAGGTGTAAGAATTGGATTGCATGGGAGTTATCTAAGCGGACAGGAGACGAATTTGCTCATTGAGGAAAAGAACCGATTGGAGGTGGCATTGTGCGAGAAAGTGACAATGCAAAGGAATCATTTTCTGCGACAACTGTCACCCGCCAACCTGGTAACATTAGAAAAATTAGGCTTTGAAGATGATTATACCACAGGGTGGGCAGATTGCGTTGGATTCAAGATAGGGACGTGTCGGGCGGTAAGGCGATTGGATCTTGTCACTATGGAAGTCGGGAGTCTTCGCACCCATCCACTGTCGATTATGGATTGTACGCTAACGGATGAAAAATATATGGGGCTGACAGCGGAACCTGCGAAAGACAAAGCTATAGAAATTGCGAAAGTCGTAAAAAGATACGGAGGTGAATTGATATTGCTATGGCATAACCATACAGTGGGGAAAGGAGAGGCGCATAGGGAGATTTACAAACGCATTGTTGAGTCACTTGTTAAGGATGTTTGATAACGAGCATTTTTTTAGATTTGCAAAGTGAAGCGATTGGCAAAAAAAAGGTAATTATGGAAAAAAGATTTGAAGAGAAATTGAAGAACGTGAAGGCATTCGTTTTTGATGTTGATGGTGTGTTGTCAACGTCAAGCATTCCTTTAGCACTTGATGGCACTCCAAATCGAGTTGTCAGTACCAAAGATGGTTATGCTTTGCATTTGGCTGCTGTCAAAGGCGTTCGTCTCTGTATCATAACTGGAGGAAACACGCAGGGTATTCGTGTGAGATTTGAGGGATTGGGGTTCCAAGACATTTATATGGGAGCGGCAAAAAAAATTAAGACATTGAACGATTATGTCAAGAAAGAGGGCATTACATTGGATGATGTTTTGTTCATGGGAGATGACATTCCTGATTATGAATGCATGAAGGCATCGGGACTGTGTGCATGTCCAGTTGATGCAGCTGATGAGATTAAGGCTATAGCGGACTATGTGTCACCGAAAGCCGGAGGTCAGGGATGTGTACGTGACGTGATGGAAAAATACTTAAAGGTAAAGGGGATTTGGATGACAGATGTAGAAGCGTTTGGGTGGTGAGAAGAATTAAGGAGAGTGGAAGAATATGAAATATGTGATATCCATTAGCAGCAATTTCGATTCAGAAAAAAGAATTGAAGAAGCGAAAAAGATGATAGAGAAAACGTTTCTGAACGTAAGGTTTTCGAGGGAGGAAATTACGGAACCTATGGGAGAGGGTTATCCACGAGAAAGAAAATTCAGAAATTGTGCCGCTCTGTTTGAAAGCGTATTGGATCCGAATTCGCTAAAAGAATGTTTGCGAGACGAAGAAATAAGAGCGGGCAGGACACAAGAACTGCGCAAACAAAAAGTTGTCCCTTTAGATTTAGACATTATAATGGTCGGAGACAGAATCGTTCATAAGGATTATGAAAGATTCGGTTTTTTGAGAAAAATGATAGCGGAACTTAAACCTATTTTCTAAGAAAATGATAGCATCATCAGAACTGATAATCAGAGAAGACGGGTCGGTGTTTCACCTCGCATTACGTCCAGAACAATTGGCAGAGAAAGTCATCTTGGTCGGAGATCCTGGTAGGGTTAAATTGGTGGCTCAACACTTTGATAAAAAGGAAAGTGAGGTACAGAATCGCGAGTTTCACTCCATAACTGGGTTTTATTGCGGAAAACGAATTACGGTTTTGTCAACAGGAATCGGTACCGATAATATTGATATTGTTCTGAATGAATTGGACGCATTGAAAAACATTGACTTTAACACACGAGAAATAAAGTCAGACTTGAAAAGTTTGACTATCGTAAGGATTGGCACCTGTGGTGGCTTACAGGAAACGACACCCATAGGAACTTATATCGCTTCGGAGAAATCAATAGGCATAGACGGTGTATTGAATTACTATGAAGGGAGGGATAGTGTCTGTGATTTGGAAACGGAAAAAAGATTTGTTGACGCGACCCAGTGGAATAAGGACAAGGCGCGTCCATATGTGGCATTGGCGGATAAAAATTTGTTGGAAAGAATCGGTGGTAACGATATGGTTAGGGGAATGACGATATCCGCACCTGGATTTTATGGACCTCAGGGCAGGGTTTTGCGATTAGGTATTGATGACAAGGATGTAAATGATAAGATTCGCCGTTTCGGGGTGTTGAATTATGAAATGGAAGGTTCGTTGATTGCGGGTTTGTCGTCGCTGTTGGGTCATAAAGCATTAACCGTTTGTTGCGTGATAGCGAATCGATACTCAAAAGAGAGCGATGTGAATTATAAAGGAAACGTTAATGATCTGATTGGTAAGGTGCTGGATAGGATTTAATGTATTAAGGATTAAGGAATTTTTGATTATTAATAGTTTAGGGTAGAAAAATGTTTACTGTTCAAGACACTATATGTGCAGTTAGTACCGCTCCTGGAGTTGGCGGAATCGCAGTGATTAGGATTAGCGGAAAGGATGCGATAAGAATTGTCAATGAAGTCTTTGTAGGCAAAGAGAAGTTGGTTGAAATGAAAGGCAACACCTTTGGTGTCGGAAAAATCAGAACGGAAGGAAAAGATATCGATCGAGTGGTAGTAAATGTGTTTCGCACGCCGCATTCATTCACGGGAGAAGATGTCGTGGAGATTTCATGCCATGGATCCGTTTTCATTCAAAAGCGAATGTTGGAGATATTGATTGAGCACGGATGTCGAATGGCAAAGGCTGGTGAATTTACACAAAGAGCCTTTGTAAACGGCAAGATGGACTTGAGTCAAGCGGAAGCGATAGCGGACTTGATCGCATCAAAGACAAGGGCGCAACATGATGTCGCATTGAAACAACTGAAGGGTTCCATGAGTCATGAATTGGAACATCTGAGAGACCAATTGCTTCAGTTCACTTCATTAGTGGAGTTAGAATTGGACTTCTCTGATCAAGGTGACGTGGAATTTGCAGACAGGAATCAAATGAAAGCATTGTGCAAAGAAATACAAGAAAAAATAGCAACATTAGCGAACAGCTTTGAATTGGGCAACGCTTTGAAGAATGGTGTGGCTGTCGCTTTGATAGGTGAGACCAATGCCGGCAAGAGCACTTTACTGAACAAAATGGTGGGTGACGATAGAGCCATCGTGAGCGACATAGAAGGAACAACACGTGACGTGATTGAAGATGAAGTGACACTGCAAGGTGTTTTGTTCCGATTTGTCGATACAGCGGGACTGCGAGAAACGACGGACAAAATTGAGAATATGGGAATAGACAAGACCTATGCAATGATGAAAAAAGCAAGTGTGGTGGTCTGGGTAATAGACAGTCGAAGAGTGACAGAACATCTCGAATGGTTGACGGAACATGTGGCGCACAAAGCCGAAAACAAGCGTTTGGTACTCGCATTCAACAAACAAGACATGTTGAACGATGATGAAAAAACAGCCATTGAGAAATTGTTCGCAAATTACAATGTCCCAAAGGTGTGGATATCCGCGAAGACAGGGGAGGGGGTTGAGGAACTGGGCAATCGCATCGTGGAGCATAGCGGGGTGTTAAATACGGAAAAAGAGGATGTGTTGGTAACCAACGCACGCCATTTTGAAGTGTTGAAAAACGCTCAGAAATCAATGCGCAGAGTACGAATAGGATTGGAAGAGGGGGTGAGTGGTGACTTACTATCGCAGGATTTGCGAGAAACGATAGATCACCTCGGTGAAATTACTGGAAAAATTAGCAGCCAAGAAATTCTGAATAACATATTCGGAAAATTTTGCGTGGGAAAGTGATTTTTTGCAAAGAAAAACATACTATATGCAAATATGGCTCGTAAATCGCATGATTTCAAGCATTTAAAATTATGCCTGTTTTTGCAGATTATTACTTTTTAACTTCGATATTTGCAGATTATCACCCATTTTGTCCCCCAGCTGTCCCCCGAGATAGTCGAAAACAGCCGAGGGACAAAAATATCTCATAGGTGGTGATTTACGTTTTCACATATGATTTTGGAAGATATACATTCCAACTTAAACAATGTAAAGCGCCACCTTCTTTTGCAATTTCTTCTGCCATTTTTATTTGACGAATACAGCAATCGGGGAATGCTTCTTGAATGTATTGTTGAGCTATTGCATCTTCTTCAATATTGAATTTGGGCATTATGATGTTTTTGCCAACTTGCAGGAAGTTGATATATGCCCAGTTGAGATCATAACAAGGTTTATCAACTTTGCCCTTGAAACGCATTTCTGTCACTTCAAAGCCATAACTTTCAAGAATTCTACAGATGGATGCAGCTTCTTCTGGATAGCAATCTCCATGATTACCCATCAGTATTCGATTATCACCACACCATTTGATGAAACCATCAGAATGTCCATATACATCGTCTTCATGTGGAGTCCAAGGAATAATGATGACAGGATGACCAAGTTCGGATTCCAATAAAGCCTTAAAGTCTACATCATCTTTCTTTTTCCTGTTTTCTGAATACACCTTATCTGTCATCACAATATATGGACCGCAGGGCACCATATTACCACCATCTATGATGAGGTCAGTCGAACGACAGCTAATCCCCATACCTCGTAACACTTTGGTAGCATCAGTAATTGTCTCAATATCTTTTTTATTCTTGCTCTTCACAAGATAATCAGGATAATAGCGATATTTCAAGAACTCATTTTCGCCCAATTGAATCGGCATATAATCGCGAGCCCAATAATCATTTGTAGATTTCAGTTCTTTGGACTCAATTTCCATTTCATTAAGCACATCCTTCAGACGCTTATAAAACTCTGGATGTCCTTCTTTATTGTCTTTTAACCAAGGGGAGAAATATACCACATTGGTAACCTCATCATGAATAAATGTCTCACAACGTACAAATCTATATCGCTTGTTAATAAATGACGAGAAATTTCCATACAAACCATCACTTTTAGGGTTTTCATGATATTCACTTAGGATATAATTCACCTTGCCCTCTACTGTTTGTTTGGATGTAAGTAGATTGATACGAGGTTCACGAATATAGCCCACCATACCATTATCATGCTCCAAAAGAACAGGAAATTCATTGTCGACACCAGTAGCATCATAGCACCTAAACAATTCAGCACAAGCCCATGGTCCATTTAGAACTTCACAACCTTCTTCACTTATTAGTTGACGAATGAGGATGCCACCAAAATATGCACTATCATCGAGAACATACTTTTCAACATTCTTTCCCTTGCTATTTACTCTGTTTTCACGTTTAATACTACTAGCAAAGTTAAGGTCTATGCCTCCAAAGTCATTTACATACCAGCATAATGATTTTGACTCCCGTGGATGAGTGATGATATCGCGATGATTCTTGTTATAGAAGTAAAACTCAATCTCTTTAAAGAGACTCTTCTTCTCACCCTTTTGAATAGCAAAACTCTCAAACAGCATCTTTGCTATTTGTTCAAAACGCTCTTCAATGTCATTTGTGTTCATATTGGCATCAAGAGTCATTAGCTGTCGGAGTTGATCTGTGTTATTCATATAAAATGAAGCTAATAATTGTGTATTGTCAACTTTCCATTCCTTATTTCATACACCTTCATTCGAACTTTTATTTTCTCTAAGGGCAAACGAGTAGCTATAATTTTTGATTTATATTGTCCATTTGGTAAATAGGTTACCTTCCATGTGCTCACCGAATTACCCTTAACATCTCCAAATATCAATTTGAAAGATGTGTCATTCAATCGTTCGATTTTTAAAAGAATATCAAAATCATCTGCATGATCCAAATTCAGTTGTTGA